>Ga0209511_1000110_pt1 | contig 111176 bp, 94 predicted proteins | sample SSSSmetaG_FD_184141 | JGI IMG/M metagenome (GOLD analysis project Ga0209511, IMG submission 184141) | Glacier valley bacterial and archeal communities from Borup Fiord, Nunavut, Canada, to study Microbial Dark Matter (Phase II) - ​SSSS... | ecosystem: Environmental > Aquatic > Freshwater > Ice... | reverse complement strand
CAAACCGGTTTTTCGAGGAAAACATGTTTTTTATTGGTAACTGCTTCAAGAAAATGCTCGGGGCGGAATTGTGGAGGAGTAGCCAGGATAACAACGTCAATTTCAGGAATTGCCATCAGTTTTTTGTAAGCATCAAATCCTGTAAAACAGTTTTCTGCCGGAATCGGCATTTTGAAACCTGCAAACCGCTCGCGACAACCATCAACCTTATCCTGAAATACATCGGCGAGGGCAATGACTTCGAGGTCGGGACCTGCACTGATAAAATTAATGGCAGCTCCGGTTCCACGGTTTCCACAACCAACAAGACCTGCACGAAGCTTCCGCCCTTTTGGCGCTCCTTTAAGTATTGGAGGAAGTCCCAATGCTTCGTTGGTTATCTCTTTTTTACAGGATGAAAGGATAGCTCCGGCACCGGCAACAGTTATTCCAGCCAGCACACCGACTCCTAAAAATTTCCTTCTGTTGATATTTTTTGACTCGTTTTCCATCACATTATTCTTATTGTTGACCTATTCTCTTATTGTAAAATTTTAAAAATGAACCAGCCTGCTTCGCTGACCGTTGGTTCAGGGTAGGACTTCATGCACAATTAATTTTATTTCTCAAATTAATACATAGGCTAATAGTCGAATTAACTAATTGATTCTCTTAGTCTCCCGTTCTCCCAATCTCCTTTTCTCCCCCTCATTCCTTTATTGTACACTATCAGCCTCACAAACAACCCTGAATCCATTATCGATGCAATCGGAGTACCACCAGACACTCTTAGGCATTTGTGGGTCAGTAACCAGCCAGGCCTTTGTCTTGGTGAAATCCCGCGCAGCGCTTCTCACATCTTTGGCGTCGCTCTTAAACGAACCCCCTTTGATTACATGCTCTTCACCCGATTGAGGCCCGATAGGATTCTCTATCTCTCTTCTCCTTTTACTGTAAGTGTCGGGTGCATAATAATCTGAACAGAATTCCGCAACATTGCCAGCCATGTTCTTTAATCCAAAAGGATTTGCCATCATTTCCGAAGGATCTTTTGTCCTTGATAGGCTGTTTTCGGTGTAGACAATGTAAGAGCTGATTGTTGTGGTATCGCGGCCGAAAATTTTCTTAAAGATTCCTTTTGATGTGAATTGTTTAGGATCACCCTCAAAGAAATAAGGGGTTGTTGTATTCCCACGGCAGGCATATTCCCATTCGGCCTCGGTTGGTAAACGGTATTTCTTCCCGGTTACTTTCGTCAACCACTGACAATAGGTATTTGCAGCACGCCACGACATTGTGATTGCCGGTTTTGTTCCCTTGCCCCAACCCTGATCGGGTGCGCCCCATGGCGGAGTTGGCCCTGTTATAGCATCGACGTTCTTATTTTTAAGTACTTGTCCTTCAGTTCGTCCCTGTGACCCTGTCGCCTGGAAAAAAGCAAGGTATTCATTCCATGATACTTCAACTTTTCCCATCCAGAATTTCGAAATCTTCACTTTTCGTACTGGACCTTCATCGGGCTTGCGAAGTTGTTCATCATCCGGACTACCCATTTTGAAGGTGCCTTCCGGTATTGCTACCATATCGAATGCAACGGTGGTACCTGGAATTTTCTCGGTGAAATTTTCGAATTTTTCTACTTTAGTAGCTTCTGCAAATAATTCCTTGCTTGCTGCTGCGTCGACACCAAAGTTGGCATCATGTTCGTGCTTTGCATTTTTGTCGAAATGTCCGACATTCAGATGGCAGTTAAGGCAATTGGGTTTTGATTCCTCTTTTGCATTCACATAGGCTAAATGGGCATTGCTCCCATTTACCGAGAGGGTGACCGGAAAGAGATTTTGATGGCATTTAATACAAGATGCCTCGTATGTAAAACCTTTTGCATTTTCAAGCAATTTTTTTGCCTCCCAATTGATCTTGGCACTATCCTTAAATAATTTGCCATATACATCTTTTGACCCATGATATGATTTCGCAAAAAGGTAGCCTTCTCCTTTAGGTGGTAAATGGCACTCAACGCAATGAACGGTGACACCCGTCCTGTTATTATGGTGTACCGAAAGCCTCCAGGTTTCTTCTGCCCAGGGGTGAATGTGGCACGACATGCAGTATTTGTCGGTTGATGTGTAAGTCGATACTGTATTAATGGTCGCGAGAATGGCCAGGCCAACAAAAGCTCCGAATGCCATTATCCAGATTTTTGACTTCGACCCGTTTTTAGCCCGACTAATAAGATCTTTAATATTCATGTTTTATAATACAATTGTTTCTTCTGCCATAGCAAAATATCTGTTCTGATCCGTTCTGCAAACATAGTTCGTTTTTTAATTCACCAAGTGATCTAATTTCATGTTTTACAACATCAAATTAATGTGCAAGCAGCCAGTTTTCGGCAGCATCCATCTCTACTTCGAGCGGAACAGCTAATTTTATGGCGTTTTCCATCTCGTATTTCACCACTTTTTTTACCGCTTCAAGTTCGGTTTTCAAAACGTCAAAATTTAATTCGTCATGTACCTGAAGGATCATTTTAGAATGAAAACCTTTTTCGTCGAATCGTTTGTTAATGTTGATCATTGCAACTTTGATAATATCGGCAGCAGAACCCTGAATTGGCGCATTGATCGCATTCCGCTCAGCAAAAGCTCTTACGGAAGCATTGGCAGAATTGATGTCGCTCAGGTAGCGTTTTCGCCCCATAATTGTTTCAACATAACCTCTTTCGCGGGCAAGCACCAACTGGCTGTCCATATAATCCTTCACCATCGAAAAGTTGGCAAAATAGTCATCGATCAGCTGTTTCGCTTCACCCCTTGGTATATTCAGCCGCTGAGCAAGACCGAAAGCCGAGATTCCGTACAGGATTCCGAAATTGGCGGTTTTTGCTTTACGACGCATATCGGAGGTTACTTCGCTTATAGGTATCCCGAAAATCTTCGAAGCGGTAGCAGCGTGGATATCTTCGCCATTGTGAAAGGCTTCTGTCATAACTTCGTCACCTGAAACGGCGGCCATAATACGAAGTTCGATTTGAGAGTAGTCAGCCGACAGAAAGGTGTGATCATCGTCACTCGGGATAAAGGCTTTGCGTATTTCGCGTCCGTTTTCGGTTCTGATTGGGATATTCTGAAGATTTGGATTCGTGGAACTTAGTCGTCCGGTGGCTGCAATGGTCTGATTGAACGAAGAGTGTATTTTGCCGGTTTTCGGATTGATCAGTTTGGGAAGCGCCTCGACATAAGTCGAAAGTAATTTTTTCAATCCCCGGTGCTCCAGTATCATGTTGATGATGGGGTGTTTATCCACCAGATTTACCAGTATTTCTTCACCCGTTGAATATTGCTTTGTTTTGGTCTTCTTCGCTTTGGGATCAAGCATCAGCTTGTCGAAAAGTATGTACCCAAGCTGTTTTGGAGATGATATATTGAAGTGCTCACCAGCCAGTTCGATGATATTATTTTCGAGTTCAACGATTTGCGCCCGCAATATCACCGCATAGTCGTCAAGAACTTTTGGATCAATTCTCAGACCAGCCAATTCCATTTGAACCAGTACTTTTAGTAAAGGCATTTCGACTTCCGTGAACAGGTTTTTTACAGTTACCTTCTCTAATTCGGCATCCAGCAATGGCATCAACTGAAAAGTAATATCAGCATCCTCGCAGGCGTACTCCTTGATCTGTTCAAGATCGACCTGCCGCATATTCAATTGGTTTTTGCCATTTTTGCCAATCAGCTCTTCGGTAGCAACCTTTTTGTAGCCAAGGTATATTTCGCTCAGGTAATCCAGGTTGTGGCGAAGTTCAGGTTGAATCAGGTAATGGGCAACCATCGTGTCGAAATAATTGCCTTTGATTTCAATACCGTATCCAGAAAGGAACAGAATATCGAATTTCATATTCTGACCAATTTTCAGGATATTTTCATTGGCAAATACTGCTTTAAATAGCAGGACAGTAGCGATCGCTTTATTCTGATCGGCTGGTACCGGGATGTAAAACGCTTCACCTGGTTTGAAACAGAAAGATAATCCAACCAGCTTATCTGAATGCGGATCGAGTCCGGTCGTTTCCGTATCGAAACAAAAGGCGGATTGTTTCTCTAATTTGGCAACCAAATCTTTTACTTGCTCCTCATTATTAATTAAATGGTACAAGTGAGTCGTTGAGCGGATATCGTCATGAATACTTACCGATTCGGTCTGGGTTTGTTCGGGCAGACTGAAAAGTGTACCCTGTTCAAATTCTGGTGCAGGTTTAGGTGGTGCTACCGTTTTTGTTGAGGAAGGTAATATTCTTTCAGCCAATGCCCTGAATTCGAGTTCAGTGAAAATATTGCGCAAATAGGCAAAATCGGGGTCACACATTATGAGTTCTTCCTGGTTGAATTCAACAGGTACGTCGAGTATGATGGTGGCAAGCGTACGCGACATCCGAACCTGCTCTTCAAATTTTTCCAGGCTCTCTTTCTGCTTTCCTTTTAATTTATCAATGTTCTGATAAACACCTTCGATGCCACCAAATTCGCCTACGAGTTTCATCGCAATTTTTGGGCCAATTCCCGGACATCCCGGAATATTATCGGAGGTATCGCCCATGAGTCCCAATACATCAATTACCTGCAATGGATTGGTTATTTCGAACTTCTCACAAACCTGTTCAACGCCTAAAATCTCCATTTCGTTGCCCATCCGTTTGGGTTTGTACATAAAGATATTTTCTGACACCAATTGTGCATAATCCTTGTCGGGTGTAACCATAAAAACCTGGAAACCCTCTTTTTCTGCAGTTTTAGCTAAAGTTCCGATCACATCATCGGCTTCGAAACCCTCTTTTTCAATAATTGGAATTTTATAACCCTTGATTATCTCCCGGATATATGGAATGGCTTTTCGAATATCTTCGGGCATCTCTTCGCGTTGAGCCTTGTACGCCGGAAACATATCATGACGAAAAGTGGGTCCATGCATATCGAAGGCAACAGCAATATGGGTCGGTTTCTCATTTTTGATGAGCTGATCGAGTGTGTTTACAAATCCCAACATTGTGGAAGTATTGAGTCCTTTGGAATTCACCCTTGGTGCATTGATGAATGCGAAATAAGAGCGGTAAATCAGTGCGTATGCATCAAGTAAAAATAATCGGTTCATGGTATATTTGAATTAAGTCCAAATCAAAACTACGTAAAAATTTAATAAAAAAGCCGACAAGAATTTTGTCGGCTCCTAATGTATTATTAATCAAAAATCTATTCCTGACAACCGCAATTCTCGATACAAGTGAGTATTCCGGTCAAAGCCTTGTGTTTTAGAAAATAATAGGTGTTTTTTCCATCTCGCTTTGAACTTAAAACCCCCTTGCTTTTAAGGATTCCAAGGTGGTGTGAAGTTGTTGATTGCTCAATTCCGAGACGTTCGTGAATTTCGGTAACGGTAAGTTGAACTCCGCCATCAAGATATCCGACAATGGCAATCCGCATTGGGTGAGCAATCGCCTTTAACATTTCGGTTGCCAAAGTCAACTTCTCCATATTTAACTCAGAGTAGTTCATTATCTTACGGAGTTTAAAATAAAAATTGGGTGATAAATTCAGATCCTTCTAATAATTGATGCAAATATATGAATATATATTTTAATTCTTACCTTTGGCCGGTAGGACAATGGAAAAGAAGAATACAATTTTTAAATAATGTCATCTAAAGAGCGGATTGTAGCACCTATCAAAGAGGAGCTTATAAAATTTGAACCCTATTTTCAAAAAGCGACTAAGAGTGATTTGCCACTGTTAAGTACGATCATCAATTATATCCTGCGCCGTAAGGGGAAACAAATGCGTCCGATGATGGTTTTTCTGGCAGCAAAATTGAATGGCGTTTTCAATGAACGTACCTACCATGCGGCTTTAACAATTGAATTATTGCATACCGCAACTCTTGTTCACGACGATGTGGTTGATGATTCGTATCAGCGACGTGGATTTTTTTCGGTGAATGCTGTATGGAAAAACAAGATTGCGGTACTTGTTGGTGATTTCATCCTGGCAAAAGGGCTGCTTTGGTCGATCGAACACCGCGATTACGATATATTGGATCACATCTGTACCGCCGTTCGTGATATGAGTGAAGGTGAAATCCTTCAGATTGAAAAGGCCCGTAAACTCGATATTACAGAAGAGATTTATTTCGAAATTATCCGAAAGAAAACGGCTTCCTTACTTGCAACGAGTGCCGCAGTAGGAACTTGTTCTGTAACTACAGATGCTGAAGTAATTGAGCGAATGCGGCTTTTTGGCGAATACGCCGGAATGGCTTTCCAGATTAAGGATGACTTGTTCGATTACCAAAAATCGAATCTGATTGGGAAGCCCACTGGTAATGATCTCCGCGAAAAGAAAATCACGCTTCCATTGCTCCATGCTTTGAATAAGGCGAGTAGTAATGATAAATCAACTATTCTCAAAATTGTAAGGAAACGATCCAAATCGGCTGCAGATATTCGTGAAGTTGGTGATTTTGTGGAAGCTCATGGCGGATTCAAATATGCAGAAGAGGTGATGTCCGGTTTTAACGAGAAGGCAATTGCCCAACTCTCGGCTTACCCTGACTCGGAGGTCAAATCTGCTTTGATTGAGTATGTCAATTACATTACCTCACGGGTCAATTAAAAAAAGCTGCCAAATTTTAGTTGACAGCCTTAAACGGTTTTGTTATTAAGGTGCCCTGAAAATCAAAAATAAACCACACTTTCCCCTTTTATCACGGTGAGCAGATTGTTTGCCAAACGGCTGGCTCCGATCCGGAATAGTTTGTTATTCAGCCATTCATCGCCAAGCACTTCTTTTACAATTGCCATATAGATAAGAGCGTCGGTTGGCTCGACTATTCCACCTGCCGCTTTAAACCCAACCTTCTTATTCGTTTTTTCGTAGTAGGTTTTTATGGCACAACACATCACATAAGCTGCTTCGGGAGTGGCGGCTGGCTCCGACTTTCCTGTTGAGGTTTTGATAAAATCGGCCCCGGCTTGCATTGCCAGAAAAGCGGCTTTCCAAATTTTCGTAGGAGTTTTCAACGTGCCTGTTTCAAGGATTACTTTCAAATGAGCGGTCCCGCATGCTGTCTTTAGTATGGAAATCTCCTGAATTACAGCAGGATAATCGCCGGCAAGAAAATCTCCCAAATTCAACACGATATCAATTTCGGTGGCACCTTTTTCTATAGCCATTTTGACTTCCATCACTTTGATATCCAAAAAAGTCTGTGACGAAGGAAATCCGGCACAAACAGATGCCAGTTTTATTCCAGGCGCCTTCAGATTTTTTTTGACCGATTCAACCAATGTCGGATAAACGCAAATGGCCGCAACGTTGGGTAATCCGGGAAATTCATCCTGGAACCTGGAAACATTCATTGCAAATTTTTCTCCCTGAATAGGATTGTCGGTTGAATTAAGTGTGGTCAAATCAATGCATGAAAGGGCCAGTTCGTACCATTTGCGGCTTTTCAATTCTCCCGACTTTTCAACAATAATCGCAACTGCCTTTTCAACTTCTCCTTCCGGAAACTCCCGGTCTACATTACCTAAAAGCCATTTCATAGTTCTATCGTATTAAGATTTAAGCAAATAATTTATCATTATTTAAATGACGAAGTTGGTCACGCTCCGTTTTTTTCTCCATATTTTTTTCAAATGCCTCGGTGAGGTCAACCCCGGTTTGGTTTGCCAGACAGATAATTACCCAAAGCACATCGGCCAGTTCGTCTCCCAGATCGCTGTCCGACTCACTGGCTTTAGCGGATTGATCACCATATTTTCGGGCAATAATCCTTGCAACCTCGCCAACCTCTTCAGTAAGAATGGCCATATTGGTCAGCTCGCTGAAGTATCGGACACCATATTTTGTGATCCAGGCATGAACCTCCGATTGCGCATCCCTGATTGTAATATTCTCATTCATCAGAAGAATTTTTTATTTTTAAGAATTCCCGCGCGGGCAGGAGAAACCCATTTTAAAAATCTTTGTTTTTAGAATCGATGATGATTGTTACCGGTCCGTCGTTGACCAAGCCTACAATCATATGAGCTCCAAATACGCCGGTCTTTACCTTTTTACCAAGATTTTCTGATAAAGTTTCTACGAATTGGTGATAAAGCGGAATTGAAATATCGGGTGGGGCAGCGTTGATATACGAAGGGCGGTTTCCTTTTTTCGTTTTGGCATGAAGTGTAAACTGGCTTACCACCAGAATTTCACCTTCAATATCCTTTACCGATAAGTTCATGACGCCCTGCAGATCATCAAAAACCCGCAATTGGGTGATTTTTTTGCAAGTCCAATCCAACTCTTCAAAAGTATCGGTTGCTTCGAAACTGGCCAGTACAAGCAGACCTTGCCGGATGGACGATATTTTTTCTTCGTCAATGGTTACTGAAGCTTCTGATACCCGCTGGATAACAACTCTCATATTAACTGATTTAATTTCAACTTACATGACTGTTTTCATCAAACCGATTACTGCCAGATATCGGGCAACCTTACCAATGATCATAAAAAAAATGGTAAGAAACGGTGAGATGCGGAAGAATCCCAGGGCGAGAATTACAATATCGCCGATGATGGGAACAAATGAAAGCGTTGCCGCCACAGCGCCAAATTTTTCTAACTTGGGAAGTATTGCCTGGATTTTCTCCCTTTTTACCTTGGCATACTTTTCAATCCATTCCATCTTTCCAAGATATCCGAGGTAATAAATTGAGATTCCGCCCAATGTATTTCCTGCTGTAGCGGCTATCAACGAACTAACCACATCAAATCCAGAATAAATCAGCAGTGATAATACCGCCTCTGAATTAAAAGGAAAGATGGACCCCGAAAGGAAACCGGCTATAAAAAGTCCGAATAAACCGTATTGATAAAAGAAGTCGATCATTTGGATTCAAAGATAATGGTTTGATCGGAGAATCCATATATTGAGCAGTGTGAGTGAGAACTCAGGCAAAGAGAGGGTGTCGAATGATCCGGAAATTGGAGTTCGCTTAACTGTTTAGCTGTTCTTTATTCTCAATTATTGGGGTTGCGAAACAAAAAATTCAACTTTATCGCATTGAGGGCAGACATATAGGTCAAAAGAATCCATATTTGATAAAAGTTCAACCAGATTTCCAACAGTAGTCCAATGAATTCTATCCTGAATTTTTCGAGTGCCTGCGAAAATCATAGGAACTTTACACCTTAAGCAATTAATCGTGGCATAGAAATGATTTTGACCAGGTACCACTGTTTCAATTACTTTTTGATCAGCAAAACTGTACTGGCATTTCCAGCAGATTTCAAATCCTGGTTCAATTTCTGTATTGCAATTCGGGCAATTTTTCATGTCATTAGGTTTAGATCGAAAGGTGAAATAAAGAAGACAGCCTGATGCCTGCCTTCTTTATTTTCAAATTGATTTATGATAAAGCTGCAATTCCTGATCCGATCATATTTGCACTTTCGATTTCGGCAATATTCACCTTTACGTTTTTATGTCCCATTTCGGCAAGTAGTTCCTTCAAAGTGCTTTTAACGACTTTGTTATAGTTTTTACAATCAGTTACTTCGCTCCAGAAAAGGCTGCCTTCAGCAGTAATTCTGACCTTTTTAACTGTTTTATCATGTACAATCAGCATGTCAATTAATCCGGCAAGAGAGGCAGCAACCAGTTTAGCAGACCTTTTGTAAATGGCTTTTGCCACTTTTACATGTTTCCCTTTATGTTGATCGGGAGAATTGATGATATCTGTAAGCGCCTTGCCGTCGGTGTGTTCATTAAATCCATCTTCAGGAAAAGCTTCCCGGAGAATTTGTCCGATGTACATTCCTGAAACCGCTTTTTCGAAACGCTGCGATCCTTTATTGTCCGATTTTTCATCAACCAACTCATCATATTTCGTGAGATGCGGTGGTTTAAAATTGCCCGATTCAAGATTGACGGGTGTAAGACCTTGCCAGTTGAGGCTACCATCGATTTTAGGAATTCTGTCGGCATTAATGAAGGCCGCCATATTTGTTCCTGTACCAACGATCAATCCGATGTAGGCATCAAAATTGGGATTTGTTAATCCGGCAAAAAGGCTTGCAACAGTGTCGTTAATCACTTTAATTCCTGTAAATTCAGCTTTCCCGGTTTTGTTAAGTTGATCAAGAAGTGGTTTTCCAACAGGATTGCCAATCATCTCTTTAATATCGATACCCTTGGTCCACCTGATCAGTTCGGCATCACCATTGGGCATACAATCAGCCGGATAGGAGAAACAGTAACCGATAGGCGCTTTTGCAGGAAGTTCGATTTCATTTACAAATTCCGATTGCCTGGCCATAAGATCTTCCATTGAAAAACCCTTTGTAGTTGTTGCCGAGAGATCGATACTTCCCGCTTTCTTTGGGGAAATATTGGCCACTCCACCGGCAAAATTAATGACCGCTGCACGGTAATTTGTTCCGCCCCAGTCCAATACAACAGCCTGTCCTTCAGCTCCACATGATAATGGGTGAATGTAGGTTGGAATACTTTTCACTTCGGTGTTGTCATTCTTAAGTCCGTTCTCAATTTTGTCTTCGAGATTATGAGCGATCTCTTTTAATTGTACAGTTTTGAGCCTGAATTCCTTTTTCTTCATTATATTGAATTTTAATTTTTCTTTCAGTCAAAGATATTAAAAAGATATTAAACACCACTTTTTTAAAGAATTCTGGCATTATTTATGTCCGGCGGTTTTTATTGCCTGCCAGATAGCCATTTTCTGCTCCCATTTTACCGCGTGTGCCGGACTGGTTGAAGGCAGAACCTGGTTTGGCAAACCGATGTCTGCAAAATACTTATTGAAATACCTGGCAGCACCTTTCCCGTTTAGAAATATTTTTGAAATACCCGGATGAGCTGACAAAAATGAGCGAATATCATTCGGCCATTCCATTTTGATATCGGTGTCAAGACTCGATTGCCTCTCGCAAGTTTGAAGAACATCCCAGAGTGCGATCCCATTTTGAAGAAGGGTTTCTATTTTGAACTGATAGTCGGAAGAGAACGGAATGTTGTACAATTTAAATATAATCTTCCAGAATGCATTTCTGGGATGCCCGTAATACTCTGTCATCCGTAACGATTCTTTTCCTGGAATCGTTCCCAGAACCAACACTTTACTGCGGAAATCGGCAATTGGTGGAAATGAATATATGGATGAATCTGTTTTCTGAATTTCGCTTGTCATCTATTTGTAAGGCTCTTTTTCGTTATTTAACTTGTTGCAAAGGTAGGGTTTACACGGAAAGATATTTCCGAATCTCCAGAACCCGCTGATTTTATTTATTTTTGTAGCAAATACAAGAAAAGATGGAAGAATATACAACAAGACAAAATAAAATCGGAAGGCTGATTCAAAAAGAGTTGAGTGAGCTTTTACGACGCGATACTAATATTTTGGCAAAAGGGAGGATACTTTCCCTTACAACCGTCAGGGTCACGCGCGATATGTCGCAGGCAAAGTGCTACTTAAGTATTTTCCCTTCGGAAGGGGCAGCGGCGGTATTGGCAGATATTAAGTTGCATAAAAGTAAGTTGCGCGGTGATCTTGGGAATATTGTTCGATTCCAACTACGTCATGTTCCGGAACTTGAATTTTATCTGGACGACAGTCTCGATTATATTGAGAAGATTGATAAGCTTTTGAAATGAAATTTTTCATTTGAATCCTGACTAAGAAAAATTCCTTATGGAGTACGATCCTATTAAAAGGAGACTTGGAGCTGTCTTTAACCGCACTCCGTTTTTGCGAAAACTTTTTTACACATTGCTCGATCTGTTGCTGCTTCGGGCATGGCACGTTAACCGGGAATTAAGATCGCTGAAAAAGAGATCCTTTTCGGGAAAAATAAAAGTTCTTGATGCCGGGTCAGGTTTTGGTCAGTACAGTTATCGCATGAGCCGGATTTTTAAAGGTTCAATTATTAAAGGGGTTGATGTAAAGCAAGAGCAGATTGACGATTGCAACCAGTTTTTTAGTTCTATCGGATTGCAGGAACGGGTTAGTTTCGAATATGGTGATCTTACACAACACATCGAACCTTACAGTTACGATCTGATCCTTTCGGTTGATGTGATGGAACATATCGAAGAGGATGAGTTGGTTTTTAATAACTTCTATAAATCGCTCCGGAACAACGGTGTGCTGCTGATTTCAACGCCATCAGACCAGGGAGGTTCGGATACACACGAACACGAACAGGATGAAGTTCATGGTTTTATCGAAGAACATGTACGCGATGGATATGGTATCATGGATATAACCCGGAAATTAAATGATGCCGGATTTTCGGATGTTGAGGTGCGTTACACCTATGGTTTTCCGGGTTCGCTTTCGTGGAAATTTTCGATGAAATATCCAATTTTAATGTTGGGCAAATCAAAAGCATTTTATATACTGCTCCCTTTTTATTACCTGGTGACGTTCCCGTTTTGTGTCGTTCTTAATTACTTCGACGTGATTTTCCGTCATAAAAAAGGGACAGGACTGTTGGTGAAAGCATACAAAAAGTGATTACTAATCGGTAAATGAATTGAATCTCTCCTTTTACATCGCTAAAAGATACCTCTTCTCGAAAAAGAGAACGAATCTGATCAATATCATCTCGGCTATTTCGGTGGCCGGAATGGCCATCGGAACGATGGGTTTAATTATCGGACTTTCGGGCTTTAATGGTTTCGACAGCCTCATAAAATCGCTTTTTTCATCTTTCGATCCCGATCTTAAAATCACCCTTGCCGAGGGCAAAAGTTTTGAAGCAAATAATCAGGCGTTTAATGCGATCCGTAAGATGGATGATGTCCTGTTTTTTGCCGAAGTAATTGAGGAAAATGCACTTCTACGTTACGAGAATAGGCAGGTTCTTGCAACTATAAAAGGTGTTAGTGAAGATTACAGTCAAATGACAGGGCTCGACACGATGATTGTTGACGGCGAATTTAAACTGACGGAAGGAGACCTGCAGTACGCAGTTGTCGGACAGGGCGTCGCCTACTACCTTTCACTGGGGGTTAAGTTAATCAATCCGATCAATATTTATGTGCCGCAGAAGGGTAGGAGTTCGGGTTTGACGATGGAAGGTAACTTTAATCAGGATCATATCTACCCATCCGGCATTTTTTCAGTTCAGCAGGAGATTGATTCTAAGTATATTATTGTTCCGATTGCTTTTGCCCGCAACCTTTTCGAAATGCCCGAAAAGGTCAATTCGGTAGAACTGAAATTAAAGGATGGAGCTTCGGTAAAAACGGTTCAAAAGGCCATTGCGGCACAACTGGGAAACCGTTTTGTGGTGAAAAACCGCTATCAGCAGCACGACTACCTCTATAAAACCATGCAAGGTGAAAAGTATGCGGTTTACCTGATTCTGATATTGATTTTGATCATTGCATCATTTAATATTGTGGGTTCGCTCACGATGTTAATTATCGATAAGAAGGAAGATATCGGGATATTACAGAGTATGGGTGCTGATAAGCCACTGATCCGTAATATTTTTCTTTTCGAAGGGTGGTCTGTATCAATTCTTGGTGCGGTGATAGGCACCATCGCAGGGCTTGTCATCTGCCAGGCACAAATCGTTTTTGGATTTGTAAAACTCCAGGGAGGAGGTGGTTCATTTATTGTCGATGCTTATCCGATGACAATCATCCCGCTCGATATTTTGCTGATATTTTGTTCCGTTGTACTGATTGGCTTTGTAGCTGCATGGTTTCCTGTCAAGCATATCTCAGAGAAATTTCTTGCGGACGAAGCGCACTAATGATAATTCTCTCCCATTCTCTTCGTCTCTAAGTCACTCCCTTTCTCAGTCTCTCCGTCTTAATACACCTGATTGTGTTCTATTGAATATTTTTGATTGCGTCTTAATTGAGAGGAAACTTCCGCTGACGACTGATCTCTTTGTATTTTTCAGGCGTTGTTCCTTCGTACAATTTAAAAACTCTTATAAAAGCGTTTAATGAACCAAAACCCGACTCCGCAGCTATGGCTTCGAGGGTAATTCCATTATTTAAATATTTTATAATTAGTTCTTTGGCAATTGAAATCCGGTATTTATTTACGAAATCACTAAAGTCAGTTTTAAATTCTTCATTGATCAGTTGCGAGATTTCTGCGGTTGGCGCTTGAAGCGTGTCGCTTAAATTTGTAATTAAAAGATCAGGGTTTCTAAAGATTTTATCATTTTTGAAAAGATGCAAAATCTTTTCCTTCATGAACTCACTGGAATAGATTCGTGAACTATTCGGTCGTGGTTGATTATGATGATGTTCCACGATGATTTGTATTGTTATATTTCCCAAATAGCCAATCAAATAGAGTAGCGAACTAAAAATAAAGGATGGAATGAGCAGCAAATATTCATTAAGCAAAAAAAAGTTCCTTCCGATAATTGCAAACGTAATGCTCATCACCGATGTTACTAATAAAGAGACAGTGACCAGTCTCACCCACAGTAAAGATTTCCCTTCGGTATTTGAATAAAAATTGGCAATTCGCTTGTCGTGTTGCTGTGTCAGGATGGCTCCTTTTAGCAGATAAAAAGTGACCTGAAATACAAATATTATCCGGCAGATGATGAAAACGCACCCTTTTATTCCGGCAGGGGATAAAAGTTCGAGTCCTGAAAAATCTCTTTGAATCACAAATTTTTCGATATAATCGAGCTGTTGCTGATCCGTGACGAATAGTCCGGAAATAAAGGACGCCAGTCCAAGAACGATGGCCGGAATAAAATGGATGAGATTCCTGGATTTGAAAGAACTTTCAATCGTTAATAGTTTGATGTAATAGTAGTAAAGTGGGTAGACAGAGAGCGAGGTAAGAAGATAAACGCTTTCGGCATGAAAATAGGCAAGATAGTTTTCGTTGAAAAAAAAGGCATGTGAAAGATAGAGGAAGAAGGCAACAAACATAAATATGCCCAGCAAAAATTTTGGTTTGCTCTTCGACTGATCTGATAATAAGACAATACCCCAAAATATAGTTACATACAGTGGCGACAGTACGGCAATATCTTTTATCATATCATGCCATTATAGGGTTAGTTTTCGCAATGTCAATGCGAATATAATAATCTATTGGATTATTTTGGCAAATTGATTGAAAAAGTTAGAAGAAGACCGAAGACGGAAGTCCGAAGAAATACATCTCCGGTCTTCCGACTTCTGACTCCGGTCTTCCGACTTCCGACTTCTGACTTCTGACTTCCAACTTCGGTCTTCCGACTTTTCCCTACCTTACTTCCGAGCCTTCTTTAATTTTGGTGGAAGGAGTAACAAACACCAACGATCCGTCGGCATTCTCGGCCATAAGGATCATCCCCTGCGATTCGATTCCCTTCAAGGTTTTTGGTGCAAGGTTCATCAATAGTGAAACCTGTTGCCCGATAATCTTTTCAGGTTCGAAATATTCGGCGATTCCCGAAACAACCGTTCGCTGATCGATTCCGGTATCGATGGTGAGCTTTAATAATTTCTTTGTTTTGGCTACTTTTTCGGCAGCTATGATCGTCCCAACACGGATGTCCATTTTGGCAAAATCTTCGTATTCGATATTTTCCTTGACGGGATTTGCTACTACTTCCTCAAGTTCGTTTGCTTTTTTTGTAGCCAGCAGTTTATCAACCTGAGCCTGAATCGCTTCGTCTTCGATGATCTCGAAAAGAAGTTCCGGTGTATTTATCTTGTGACCTGCTCCAATTAAATCAGTCCGTCCGAGTTGGTCCCAATCAAATTTATCGAGGTTCATCAGCCTGCGCAGCTTTGTCATTGTGAACGGAAGAAACGGCTCGAAAACAATGGTCAGGTTTGCAGTGATCTGAAGTGCAACGTTCATAATTGTTTTTACGCGTTCAGGATCCAGCTTCACCACTTTCCAGGGCTCCATATCTGCGAGGTATTTATTTCCCAGACGAGCCAGTTCCATTGCATTTTTTAATGCTTCACGGAAATGGAAAGTGTCGATTGCTTTTTCGACCTCTATTTTCAGATGGGCGATCTCGTTTAGCGCATTCTTGTCGTATTCGGTCAATTCACCGCATGCAGGAACTTCACCATTGTAATATTTGTCGGTGAGAACCAAAGCCCTATTCACAAAATTACCGAGAATAGCTACCAGCTCGCTGTTGTTGCGGGTCTGGAAATCTTTCCAGGTAAAGTCATTATCTTTTGTTTCGGGGGCATTGGCAGTAAGCGTATATTTCAGAACATCTTCCTTGCCCGGAAAATCAATCAAATATTCGTGCAGCCAGACCGCCCAGTTTCTTGAAGTTGAAATTTTATCACCTTCAAGATTGAGAAACTCGTTTGCAGGAACATTTTCGGGTAATATAAACGACCCTTCTGCCTTCAGGATAACAGGGAAAATGATGCAATGAAATACGATGTTGTCCTTACCGATAAAATGGACCAGCTTCGTTTCAGGATCTTTCCACCACTTTTCCCACTTTCCAAATTTATCCGGTTCGTCTTTGCACAGTTCTTTTGTGTTGGAGATATAGCCAATAGGCGCATCGAACCAAACGTAAAGCACTTTTCCTTCGGCTCCTTCGATCGGTACCGGAACACCCCAGCTGAGGTCACGCGTCACTGCGCGTGGGTTTAATCCACCGTCAATCCACGATTTGCATTGTCCGTAAACATTGGGCTTCCATTCTTTATGCTCTTCCAGAATCCATTCGCGCAACCAGGGTTCGTACTGATCGAGTGGCAGAAACCAATGTTTGGTTTCCTTCATCACCGGCTTATTTCCGCTAAGGACCGATTTGGGATCAATCAGGTCGGTCGCATTGAGCGTACTTCCGCAACTCTCGCACTGGTCGCCATATGCTTTTTCGTAGTTACATTTCGGACAAGTTCCGGTGATATAGCGATCGGCCAGAAATTGATTGGCTTCGACATCGTAAAACTGTTCGGAGGTTTGTTCAATAAATGCCCCTTTGTCGTACAGCGTTTTGAAAATTTCGGAGGCGGTTTCGTGGTGAATCTTTGAAGTCGTCCGCGAATAAACATCAAAAGATATCCCAAATTTTTCGAACGAATCTTTGATCATTCCGTGGTATTTATCGACTACATCCTGAGGTGTAATTCCTTCTCTTTTAGCTTTTAGGGTAATTGGAACGCCGTGTTCGTCCGAGCCGCCGATAAATGCAACCTCTTCACCTTTAAGCCGCAGGTAACGCGCATAAATATCGGCAGGGACATACACTCCTGCAAGATGGCCAATATGAACCGGGCCATTGGCATATGGTAAAGCCGAGGTGATCAGCGTTCGTTTGAAATTCTTCATTGAATAATATCTTCTTAAATATGTTGTATCGGAAATCGAGGGGCAAAGATAATACTATCATACACACGAATCAAGTCAGGGAGAGGGTAAGAAAATGAGAAGGGAAGTAAATGAGAATTTGGCAAATTGAAAATGTGTCGAATCCCCAAATTTCGGGCTCAAAGCGGCTAAGAGTTAAATATTCGGCATTATAACTTTTCTTTTCTGTACGCCTGCGGTGTTTTCTTATAATGTCTTTTAAATACGGTCGTGAAGTATTGAGCGGATGAGAATCCGCATTGATAGGCAATCTCTGTTGCAGAAACATCCGGTTGCGTCATCAGCATTTTTGCAGCCTTTCCCAACCTGATTCTGTTGATGTATTCCATGGGCGTACAATTGCTTATTTCGACGCAATATTTGGTAAACCGTGTAGTGCCAAGTTTACACCATGAAGCCATCCCGGGTAAAGTCCAGGGTTCATAGATATGATCTTCAAGGGAATTCAGAAAGAGTTTAACCGTCCGGCGTGATTCGGTCAACTCCTCATCAAGCGAAATCTTGCCTTCCTGAAAATGTTCGAGCAATGCAATTAACAGAGTATTAATTAATACCCTGAGTTTTGATTCATAATCCTTCTCTCCTCCTTCTTTGATAACTTTGCCGATCCGGATAAAACAATCTTTGATTTCAGGTGTAGCTTTCCAAACCGGCTGTTCGTTCTGCCGAAAATAAAGGGTTAGTTTTTCAAGATCTCGCGGATTCAGGATGATCCAGTTTGGCCAGATCCATTCCTGGTGCGGATGTCGTACGCCGACATCGATAATCAGCCAGTGAAGTTTGCTCAATTCTACATTTGGATTACCCAGCTTATGCGTGATCCATGGCCGTGTGATGGTTAAATGATTCGGGGCAAGATTATACTGATCGTTTTCGAGAAAGAAAGTAAGATCGCCCGACTCGAGGAAACAAATTTCAATTCCTTCATTTGTATGCCATTCCAATCCCCAGTTCTGAAGTTTTTTGATGTTCCAGTAGCCGATACTTTTAATGCCCGAAAGTTCTGATTTGCCAAGCCTTTTGCCGGGATAGGCATCACGGGCCATCGTCGTTAATTCTATCTCTCCATTATCCGCAGCATCCTTCACCGGACTACAGTTATCGGCTTTGTACGATAATTTACCACCTGGATCATAGAATTTAGCCCGTCTTTCCATTTTTAAAATAAAATCTTACAGTGAATGATTTTGAACAAGCATCACTTTAAACTGCCTTACATTTACAACTGAAAAAGAATCTGATCAAACGAATGTGCCGATTTGTAGGAGTGTGCTTACAAATATAAATGAAAAAGTCAATAAACTAAGAATTGTATACTTAAACATAAATCAATTAGCGATGAAGGGAATTGTAAAGCTTGGAATAAATATGGAGTTTGTGAGACACCATGATCTGTCGTTTGTAGATGGGGTAAAAAAGGCTTCTGAAATCGGATATGAGTATATCGAACCAATGGTCCATTTCGGCAGGGAACTTTTGAGCGAAGCAGGCTATTTCCACTCGGTTTCTCTCTTCGACGATCCCCTGTATATTAAAGAGATATGTGACAAGCATCATGTAAAGCTTTCGGGAATATCATCACATACACCGCTTTGTAAACCTGAGATCAGTGTCGAATACCTAAAAATGGCGATCCGTTGGGCTGCCGATGCGGGTGCACCGGTAGTTAATACAGACGAAGGACCCAAACCTTTTTGGACAACCCGGGAGATGGATTATCAACTGATGAAATATACACTTACTGAAGCATCGATGGTTGCCGAACGGCATGGAATTAAAATCGGGATCGAACCACATCAGCAATACAGTAAAACGCCTGAAGGACTTGATAGCATATACGATTTGGTGTCATCACCGGCTATTGGAATTAATTTTGATACCGGAAATAGTTACCTTGCAGGAGGTTCGGACGTTTACGAATGGCTCGGAAGGGTTAAAGACCGGCTTGTTCACCTTCATGCCAAAGATATCAGCCTTCTTCAAAGCAATGCCCAGCGCGGGAAAGTTTCCGGAACTCCGGTCGGATGCGCATGCGGTGACGGAGTTGTTGACTGGAAACGGGTAATTGATATTGTAAAATCGAGTGGTAAAGAGATCGTTTTCAGTGTCGAATGTGGAACAATAGATCAGGCAATACGCAGTTTTGAACACCTTTCACAATTTTTATAAAATAGTCCCAATATGCAAAAAGTCTTCTTATTCGTTTTATATGGTTGCATTTCGTTGACAGTTTTTGCAGCGCAAAAAAATTCAGCTACTCCTTTAAAAAGTGATTTAATCAAAGTCTTAATTCTAAGCGGAAAGAATAATCATGAATGGCAAAAGACAACCCCTGTTCTTGTCCGGATATTAAAGGATGCAAAGCTCTTTTCCGTCAGTGTTACCGATAGACCTGAAACGTTGCTGTATGCTGATTTAAAGAAATACAACCTCGTTATCAGCAACTGGAATACCTGGCCGGATAACAAACAGCGATTAGGTGCCCAGTGGGAAAATGATTTTGAGAAGTATGTGAATGAGGGTGGGGGAGTGCTCTCGCTACATGCGGGGGCTTCCTCTTTTTATGATTGGGAAGCTTACCATCGCATTGGCATTGGAAGATGGGGAAAAGAGACGCATCATGGTGCCCCCACGCGCGGAAAAGTTTTCGGTTTCGATCAAAATCATCCGGTTACGAAAGGAATGAATGCTTTTTATATCATGGATGAGATCTGGGAAATGACCGACATTTATCCGGGATCGAAAGCAATTGGTTCTTTATCTGCAACGGATGAAAAAGACGGACACCCGATTAATGTCCAGTCGGTATTTGTTAGTCAGACCGGGAAGGGGAGAAGCTTTTTTACGACACTCGGGCATGATGAAAGGGCGCTTTTAAATTCCGGTTTGCAAACACTGTTGTTAAGGGCCGCTCAGTGGTGTGCAGGCAGGGAAGTAACCATCGGATTACCTTCAGAACTTCAAAAGATGAAAGCAGTGAAAGATCAGTTTCACTGGAATCAAACAGATAGTTCACTTACCCTGAGCAATCAATCGGAAATTATCTGGCAATACAATTACAATAACCGCCTTGGAAAACCGTATTTTCACCCGCTAACCGTCAATTACTCCGATCTCACCTGTGTGTCACCGCCCGATCATCCGTGGCACCTCGGGTTGTGGTTTTCGTGGAAGTTTATCAATGGCGTCAATTACTGGGAATACCTGAATGATTTCAAATCGCCCGAAACGGGTTTTAAATCGGAGGGTATTACTGAAATTGTTTCTAAGAAAATTGTCACAAATTCCGATTTTTCGTCCGATATCCGGATGGAATTCAATTATCATCCAATCAATGGAAAACCGGTTTTGGCAGAAGTGCGTAACCTCCATGTTTCCTCACCCTTTCCCGATGGCAGTTATTACATCGATGAGGAACATTTGTTCCGCTCGTTGACAGACAGCGTCCTGCTCGACCGCACACCAATAACCGGCGAACCCGGCGGACAATCCTGGGGTGGTTATGCAGGATTGTCAATCCGGTTTAACCAGGATTATACTTCACCCGAAATTATTTCTTCGGCGGACACCACCATTTGTCCGAAATGCAGCTGGATGTATATGGGATTTAATAACCTGACCGGCGGGAAAACGGGAATGGCGGTGTTGCAGCATCCGAAGTTCACAACAAGTTCAACAAGCTGGTATGTGATAAACGATCCGAAGATTCCGTTTTACTATTACAGTCCGGCGATCTTGTTTGATGGTAAGATCGTTCTGAGAATGGGTGAAACCCTTCGTTTGAAATACCGGATCTGGATGTTGCCGGGGATCATAACCAAAACTAAATTGCAAGAGAAGTTTGAGCAATATCTTAATAAACAGCGGTAATTCAATACCCTGAAAGGGTTAAATATCAATAACCCCGGGTAAGGAGGAACGACGCAACCCGGGGCAGGAAAAGCAAAATAGAGAAAGGCGCATCTGGAAAGAGAATAAGAACTGGCATTGCTGTATGCGCCACAAATTGAAGCCAGGAAAGTTGCAGAATCTGAAGACATAGTTTTGGACATATCATTACTTCATAAACCAAATAAAATGAAACCATGGCAATTAAAGTAGGATGTTTTGCATTGATCAACCCCTTTAGTCCGCTTGAAAATCAACTGGACCAGATCAAAAAATGGGGATTCAGCTGCGGTGATTTAACCGATAATTCCGATGGCGCCTGCCTCGGTGTAGAGTATGGATTCACCGCTTTGGCGAGTCTGGATGCCAATCCTTTCGACATTAAACGTTTGTTTGAGGAGAAAGGCCTCGCACTTTCGAGCATATGTGCACATGCAAATTTGCTTGACCCCACAGCTCCTTCCCGTTATGGAACATCACAGATTATTAAAGCGGTGAAAATGGCTGGTGTCATCGGTGTCAGACATGTGATCACCGCCGATGGTGAACCTAAAACGCTTTTCGGAAAAAAGTTGACCACAGGTGAAGCCGTTTTTTCGATCGCTGAAAAATTGTACGAGCCGCTTCGGTTTGCCGAAGATTACGGCGTGAAAATCCTAATTGAACCGCACGGACATATCACGGATTCCGTAAAGTTAATGGGTGAAGTACTCGACAGGTGCAATTCCGAAGCATTGGGAATCAATCTTGATACGGGTAATTTATGGCTGGGCGGTGGAGAACCACTCGAAATGATTGCTAAATTCGGTTCCAAAATAGAACATGTTCATTGGAAAGATCTTCCATCCGAAATGGGAGCAAAGCGAGGTACTCAGTTTGGGTGCGGAATGTCGCTCACAGCATTGGGAGATGGCGTCATCGATATCGAAGCAATCTACAAGGCATTGGTGAAAATTGGTTTCGATGGTTATTCAACGCTTGAAATTGCAGGTGAAGAGGCCGTGCTGAAAAGCTTTGCTTTCCTTAAAAAACTCGGAGCGATTTAATTGATCAATTTCTACAAACAACTAAATATCATAAAGTATGAATGATGTGAATAACAAAGGGATTTCCCGCCGCGATTTCTTCGGGCGTTCGGTAAAAGGTGCAGTCGGACTGGCCGTACTTCCCACGATTCTGGGTTCATGTTCAAACCACAAAGGTGCCAACGACCGCATCGTTGTCGGGCATATTGGAGTGGGAGACAGAGGAACCGGTGAATTGATGTCCTACTTCGTCCCTTTAAGAGACGCGATGAATATTGCCGTTTGCGATACTTTCAAAGACCGTCGTGAAAATACGGCGAGCAAGATTAACCAGTTTTACAAAGAGAACAACTTTACATCGGAGCAGTGCAAGGCTTACCTCGATATGGACGAACTGCTTCAGCGCAAAGATATCGATGCTGTCCACATCACAACTCCTGATCACTGGCACGTAATGGCTGCGATAAAGGCTGCAAAAGCAGGGAAGCATATCATGCTTGCCAAACCGCTTGGATTAAGTTACCCGCAGAATCTGATTCTTGCGAAAGCATTGAAAGATAACAATGTGAAGTTCCATTACGGGACACAGCAACGCTCAATGGAACATATGCAACTGGGATATAATATGATTCGTGACGGACTGATCGGCGAAATCGGGCGTGTTGATGTATGGGCACCGGGAAAAAATGATGTGCCATCGCCAGTTTGTAACGAAGTTCCTGTTCCGGCTGATTTTGATTTTGAACGCTGGACCGGTCCTGCTCCGATGAGGCCTTATTGTCCTGACAGAGTTACAAATAACAGCTCATGGTTTAATTACGATTACAGCATCGGCTTTTTAGGAGGATGGGGTGCACATCCGTTGGATATTTTAGTCTGGATCGCAAAAGATAAAGTAAGCGGGAACTACAGTTGCGAAGGAACCGGACAATTCTGGCCTGCCGGCGGATTGTACGACAACATCCTGTCGTGGGATGTCAACTGCAAATACCAGAACGGTCTCGAAGTTCATTTCGCAAGTACCGATGTAGCTTCGGGCAATATGCTTAATCACCGTACATTAAAAGAGTCGAATGGTACGACCTTTTATGGAACAAAGGGTTGGATTTCGTTGAGCCGTTCATCGGCACAGTCAGATATTCCCGAAATCAACCAGAAGCTGAATGCTTTCCCCAAAAATGATCAGGGCTGGATCAACAGCGAAAACAATGCAATGGGAAAACGATTCCTTTCAGTTGTCAGGGGAAACGAAGCTGAACTTTGTCCGCTCGACGAGGCAATCATTTCCGATACGATCAGTCACATGGGCGATATCGCGATTCGTATCGGGCGCAAGGTAACCTGGGATCCGAAGTTGGGCGAGGTCGTCGGAGATCCCGAAGCCAACAAATTATACATCCGGGAGATCAGGCCTCCTTACCAGGCGTAAATTACATTCAAATTCCAGCCCTTCGAGCGGTCGATCACCCTTCGAGCGGTCGAAGACCCTCGAAGGGTGATCGAATAAACCGCTTCGAGGGTCCAGGACTGTTCGAAGGGTAATTGTAAAACCGCTTCGAGGGTCTGCGACCGCTCGAAGGGCTGCAACCGTTAAAATAAATTTATCAACGTATTCAACAATATCCATGTTTTGCATTCAAAAATTCTAGAGGAGGTAATAAGATGGATCATCTGAAGAAGAGTAAATTATCATTTATAAAAAAAGATTGCATTACGCAGTTTGGGGCTGCAGAAGGGTCAAAAATTTGTAATGATACTTCTGAAATGCTGACAGAATTACTCGGAGATGCCGATTTCAGAAATAGCAAGGCGGTCGAAATGCATATGCGTAAGTTCATTCTTCCCGAAATTGCCTTTTTCCGGGCGATGCAAAAAAATGGGATCGGAAAAGAAAATGCCTATCGGTTTCTGGATGATGAGATCCAAAAAAGGGCGCGAAAATCAAGTAGACTATTTGCCACATTTAGCCGGCTTCTCTGGTTTTTCACAATTGTGAAATGGGTCATAAAAAAAGCGATGGCCTATGGTTTTCCGAAAGAAGGATGGAATACCGAATGGAAGGTAGATAACAATAATGAATTAGCGATGAACATGCACAGCTGTCTGTATATGGAGACATTTACGAAATACGGCTGTCCTGAACTGTGTTTGGCAAGTTGCGATAGCGATGTTACTACTTTTCGCGGAATGGAACCAAAAGTCTTTTTTGTACGGACACAAACCCTTAGTAAAGGAGCAGATTACTGCAATTTCAGGTACCTGAACGGAGTTACGATGAATAAATTCCGGTTTGTCTAAAATAAATTCCTGGCTTTTATCCCCGGATCTGATTTCTTAATTCACCCCGCTTCGAGTATCGTAGATTTCCCTTCGAGCGGTCGAAGACCCTCTAAGGGAAATAAAAACGGAGCGAAAGTGCAGTGCCGCCGTAGTGTACCTAAACTTCTTTGCTGCTTTTCAAAAATGTGTGAATGATGTAACATTTGCAAGGAATTATATAACACTTTTCCCGTCTGTTTAAATGATCTTTGTAACTGACTTAGGTGAACTTATTCTGAAAATTAGGTTCATCTAAGTTTTTTTTTAATTCGGCAACAGAAAGGTTGGCAACAGTTAATATGATTGTATGTTGTACGGACGAAAACTTTGTTGAAAGGCCGGGCAAATACATTGCCCGGAAGTATTCAGCATTACAATGATAAATCTGTAGTGAACAACATAAGTACTTTTAATATATTTAGTTAAATTTTGAATAGTAAGGTAATAGCGTCTGTTCTGATTTTTTAAAAGGAACAAAAGATATTACACATGCGACAATGTGTGAATTATGTAACTTATTAATCAAATGGTATAACAAGGGTGTGGTTTAAGTTGTGCATCTTTGTCCGAATCTGTTTAAAACAATAAACTATTTGAAACTCTACATCAAATACATGGTAAGCACCCGCTGCAAAATGGCAGTGAAGGATGCTTTAAGGGGACTTGGTCTTCATTTTATCCTTGTCGATTTGGGTGAAGTTGACATCATGGAAAACATAACCCAGGATCAACGCGATCAGTTAAAAGTTGCTTTACTCGACTCGGGACTCGAATTAATGGATGACAAACGGGCTGTTTTGATTGAAAAAATCAAAAATGCGATTGTCGAAATGGTTCATCATAACGAGGAATTAATCAAAGTTAATTTTTCGGAGTACCTGAGTGAAAAACTGAATCACGATTATACCTATCTGGCGAATCTGTTTTCAGAAGTGCAGGGAACCACCATTGAGCAATTCATTATTTCTCATAAAGTTGAACGGATAAAGGAACTGATCATTTATGATGAATTAAATATCACAGAAATTGCATGGAAGATGAATTACAGCAGTGTTGCTCATTTGTCCAATCAATTTAAAAAGGTTACCGGACTTACACCCTCTCATTTTAAACAAATGAAGGATAAAAGGAGAAGTCCGATTGAAGATGTTGGCAATTCGAATGAGAAAAATAATTTTTAGAAAGTCTTTATGAAATTCATTATAGAAAAAAGAATAACTTTCTTCTACCTGCTTTTAGCTGCTGCATTGGTATCTATTTTGCTGTTTTTCTTCTACAACTCTAAAAAAATAAAATCAGCAAGTGAACTGGTAGAGCATACGCAGGAAGTGATTCGCGTAAGCAATGGTGTTCTTTTAGACATTCTCGATTTAGAAACAGGCTCACGAGGCTATTTATTAACTGGTAACGAAATATTTTTATCAACTTATATCAGGGAAGTCTCTTCAATAACCAGCAATATCGCTTCATTAACTTCGCTTACCCATGATAATCCAAATCAGCAATTACGGATCATTTCATTAAGAAAAGTCGCTGAGGAAAAATTTATACTAATTAAGAACCTGATTAGTGCCAAAAAGCTGAATACGCTGACTGAAGCCCAAAAAATCGAAAACGTTGAAAGGGGAAGGAATCTTACCGACCAGATCAGGCAGATTATTTTGGCTGTTAATGCAGAAGAGTTTAGTTTGCTGAATAAACGAAAAGTAGAAACCATAAAGAACAATACAAATTCTGAATTGATATTCCTGGTGCTGCTGGTTTTCATCGTTTTTATTTTTGTGCTTATTTTCATGATTGTGAAAAATCAGAAAATCAGGAATCAGGAATTAGAAGAATTTACCGCTTCCAAGAAATTACTCTCCAATTATTCGCTGAGCCTGATCGAAGCAAGTCTTGACCCCTTGATCACGCTTAACACTGAAGGGAAGATTACCGATATGAACGAAGCATTGGTTAATATCACAGGAATTACCCGCCAAAAATTGACAGGAACCGACTTCTTCGATTACTTTACAGAGCCACAAAAAGCGCGCGAAATTTACAAGGAAGTGTTTGCAAAAGGATCTGCTGCCGATTCACCACTTACACTTCGGCATAAAGAAGGCAAGTTGACCGATGTATTGTTTAACGGATCGGTATATAAAGATGATCAGGGAAATGTACTGGGTATTGTAATTGTGGCTCGTGATGTTACTGCCCAGAAATTACTTTCGAAATATTCGCTTAGTTTGATTGAAGCAAGTCTCGACCCGTTGATTACGATCAACACCAAGGGTAAGATAACGGATATGAACGAAGCTTTGGCGAATATTACAGGAATGACACGCGCCGAACTAACTGGCGCTAACTTCTTCGATTATTTCACCGAACCGCAAAAGGCGCGCGAAGTTTACGAGGAAGTATTCGCAAAAGGATCGGTTGCCGACTTTCCGCTTACACTTCGCCACAAGGATGGCAAACTAACCGATGTATTATTCAATGGATCGGTATATAAGGATGATCGTGGAAATGTGCTTGGAGCAGTAGTTGTTGCAAGAGACATAGCCGAGCAAAAATGGGCAACAGAGCTTCGGATTGTCAATAAAGAACTTGCTTTTCAAAACGACGAAAAAGGGAAACGTGCGGCAGAGTTGGGTATTGCAAACGAAGAACTTGCTTTTCAGAACGAAGAGAAGGAGAAACGTGCAGCAGAGCTATTTATTGCGAACAAAGAATTGCTGTTTCAAAACGACGAAAAGGGTAAACGGGCAGATGAGTTAGGTATTGCGAACGATGAACTTGCATATCAAAACCAGGAAAAAGAGAACCGTGCCGCCGAATTGTTCATTGCGAACAAGGAACTGCTGTTCCAGAATGACGAAAAAGAAAAACGGGCAGATGAGTTAAGTATTGCAAACGATGAACTTGCTTATCAAAACAAAGAAAAAGAGAACCGTGCCGCCGAATTAGTTCTTGCAAACGAAGAGCTTGCTTACCAAAACGAGGAGAAGGAGAACCGTGCCGCCGAGTTATTTATCGCAAATAAAGAGCTTGTATTTCAGAATAAAGAGAAAGAAAAACGTGCAGCTGAGTTATTGATTGCAAACAATGAACTTCATTTTCAAAATGGAGAGAAAGAAAAGCGTGCCGCCGAGTTATTGATCGCGAACAAGGAACTTATCTTTCAAAACAAAGAGAAGGAAAAACGTGCTGCAGAATTGGTCATTACAGACAATGAACTTATCTATCAAACCAAGGAGAAAGAAAAACAAGAAACGGCAAATATTGAATTGGAGGCCATCAGCGATTCTTTAAAATTGGCTTCTCAATATTCGTTAAGCCTGATCGAAGCAAGCCGCGATCCGTTGGTGACAATTAATACCGAAGGGAAGATCACCGATATGAATGAAGCGCTGGTAAATATTACAGGAATTAAACGTCATGAACTTTTAGGAACCGACTTCTTAGACTATTTTACCGAACCGCAAAAGGCGCGCGAAGTTTACGAGGAGGTATTTGCGAAAGGATCGGTTGCCGATTCGCCACTTACACTTCGCCACAATGATGGCAAACTGACCGATGTATTATTCAATGGCTCGGTTTACAAAGACGACCAGGAAAATGTATTGGGAGTTGTGATTGTTGCCAGGGATGTTACGGCGCAGAAATTAGCTTCGCAATATGCACGGAGTCTGATTGAAGCCAGTCTTGATCCGTTGTTTACAATTAATCCGGCTGGAAAAATTACCGATGTGAATATTGCATCCGTAAACATTACCGGACTATCATACGAAAAATTAATTGGAACCGACTTCTTCGATTATTTTACCGAACCACAAAAGGCCAACGAGGTTTACCTGGAAGTGTTTGCAAATGGCTTTGTGGCCGACTATCCGCTTACGATTAAAGACGAAGATCTTACCGATGTATTGTTGAACGGTTCGGTTTATACCGACGACCGGGGAAATGTGCTGGGTGTTGTTGTGGTGGCGAGAGACATCACCGACCAAAAAAGAATTGAAACAGAATTGATCGAGGCGAAAGTGTTTGCCGAGCTGGCCACATTAATTGCTGAAGAAGCAAAAGGAAAGGCTGAAAAAGCCACTGCAATCGCTGAAAATGCTGTAAAAGCGAAACAGCAGTTTTTGTCGAACATGAGTCACGAAATCCGTACACCAATGAATGCGATCATCGGATTTACAAAGGTCGTGCTGAAAACAGAACTGAATTCAAAGCAAAAAGAATATTTAACCGCTATAAAAATGTCGGGGGATGCACTGATTGTGCTGATTAATGATATCCTCGATCTGGCAAAGGTTGACGCAGGGAAAATGGTGTTTCAGCAAACGCCTTTCAAAATGGCATTGTCCATTTCGGCCATGCTTCATTTGTTTGAAACAAAAATTCAGGAAAAGAACCTTGTATTGATAAAAGAATACGATCACCGGATTCCTGAAGTATTGGTTGGCGACCCCGTACGCCTTCACCAAATTATTCTGAATCTTGTAAGTAATGCGGTTAAGTTTACAACCGAAGGGCAAATTACGGTAAGTGTTCGTTTACTGAAAGAAGATGAAGAGCGGGTTTCTATTGAATTTTCGGTGAAGGATACCGGAATCGGAATACCAGAAGATAAAATAGGAAAGATCTTCGAAAACTTTCAGCAGGCATCCAGCGGAACTTCGAGACTGTACGGCGGAACCGGTTTGGGACTTGCCATCGTAAAACAATTGGTTGAACCACAAGGCGGAAGTATTGTTGTAAAGAGTGTAATTAACGAGGGCTCTACTTTTAGTTTTATACTCAGTTTTATGAAAACAACCGAGAATGCAGAAATAGATGTTGAAATAGAGGAAGTGGATACAGAAATAAAAAATATAAAAGTATTGGTGGCTGAAGACATTCCACTCAACCAATTACTGATGAAAACGTTGTTGGACGATTTTGGATTCGAACGCGATATTGCAGCCAATGGGAAAATAGCGATCGAAAAGCTGAAGGAAAAATCGTACGATATTATTTTGATGGACCTGCAAATGCCCGAAATGAATGGCTTCGAAGCCACTGAATATATTCGCAACGAAATGAAATCCAAAATTCCGATCATTGCTTTAACTGCTGATGTAACCACTGTCGATCTGGCAAAATGCAGGGCCGTTGGGATGAATGATTACATCGCAAAACCTGTCGACGAGCGGCTGTTGTATAATAAGATAGTGGGGTTGGTTAAAAAGCCTGCAATTCCAAAATACAATGAAAACGAAAATGACGATCACGCCGATGGCAAAAAATCACGGTGTATTGACCTTGATTATTTAATCCGGCGTACAAAATCGAATCCTAATTTGATGATGGAAATGATTTCACTTTATCTGGAACAAACCCCACCATTGATAAGTGCAATGAAACAAAGCTATAAGGACAAAGATTGGCATTTGTTGTATTCCGCCGTTCATAAAATGATACCTTCGTTCTCAATAATGGGTATCAGTACCGATTTTGAGAACATGGCGAAGAAAGTTCAGGAATTTGCAAGTACACAGAAACAGTCAGAAGGAATTACCGATATGGTTTTACAGCTTGGAAACGTTTGTAGTCAGGCCTGTGAAGAATTAGAAGAAGAGCTATTAGAATTAAAAGAACACAATCATGAGTAACGAGAAAATAAAACTTTTTTTGGTCGATGACGACGCCGTATTTTTGAAATCATTAGAAATTGATTTTCTTGATCGCGCTGATTTTATCATCGAGACCTTTGCGACAGGCGAACTTTGCATGGCTAATTTATCGCACGACCCTGATGTGATCATCCTGGATTATTATCTCGACGGAATAGATGCCACGGCGATGAACGGAATTGAGACATTGGATAAAATAAAAGCTTTTAACCAGGATATTCCCGTTGTAATACTCTCTTCGCAGGATAAAATTGAGGTAGCGGTTAACTGTATGCATCACCGGGCTTTCGATTACGTTGTGAAAAGCGAAACAGCCTTTGTGCGTTTGCAACAAATTATTACAAACATTTTCCGGTATAAAAAAATGGAAAAGGAATTGAGCTGGTATATGCAAAGGATGTAATTGTGTGATATTTCTTTGGTCGATATAGAAGAAATCAAAAACACAAAGGAGGCTGCCGCAAGGTTAGCCTCCTTTGTGTTTAACGGTTCCCCTTCGAGCGGTTAAAAACCCTTCGACGTTCTACCGATCCCTCGAAGGGTTTTTAACGTAAGCCCTTCGACGTTCTACCGATCCCTCGAAGGGGCTTACTACCATCCCTTCGAGCGGTTGAAAACCCTCGAAGGGATAGTTCAATTTTTAAATATAAAAGGTATAATTAATTTACACGACACTAACAGCTAAATATAATTCAGAAGCCTAAATATCAATATAGATAGATTAAGTGCTATGTTTTCACCACATTGAGTTTTAATATCTGCGATGATGAATATTTTACGTCTGTTAAAAAAAGTGTAAAACATGTGAATTTTGCAAGTATTTTCCAGAATTTTGCAATATTTGGCTTAATTGATTGACTCATATTTGTGTCGTGATAATAATGTCACAAATTAAGAAGAAAAATCAATGAAACTGAAAAAAGTATCACCAATCATAGCAATGCTATTGGTTGTTTTGGTGACCGGTTGTAGTAAAGACCTGGGTTCAAATGGATCTAACGGAATGTCTTCTGATGCATCTGCCGTACAAAAATCCGCTGAGCTTCCATCGACAAGTGGGTCTTTGGCAGGTGTTAATCTTGGAATTGCTGGTGATTTCGCGATTCTCTCTAAAACAGGAGTTACAGATGTCTATAAATCTACGATTACCGGAGATGTTGGAACAAGTCCAATAACCGGAGCAGCAATACATGTAAAATGCTCTGAAGTGGTTGGTACTATTTTTACAGTTGATGCTGCCGGACCACTTCCATGCAGGGTTACGAACGCTACCAGGTTAGGTATTGCAGTATTGAATATGCAGGCTGCCTATACCGATGCTGCCGGACGTGTTAAGCCTGATTTTCTGAACTTAGGTGCTGGAAATATTGGTGGAAAAACACTTACACCAGGTCTTTACAAATGGTCAACTTCACTTTTCATCCCAACAAATATTACTATTTCGGGTAGTCCGACTGATGTTTGGATTTTCCAGGTTGCAGGAACGCTTAAAATGAGTTCTGCGGTAAGGATTACTCTTGCAGGTGGTGCACAGGCTAAGAATATTTTCTGGGTAGTATCCGATGCTGTTACTTTGGGAACGACCACTCATTTCGAAGGAAATATTTTAGGACAAACAGGTATTAATATGCAGACAGGTGCTACCATCAACGGTAGAATGCTTGCTCAAACGGCAGTAACGCTTCAAATGAATTCAGTTACAAAGCCATAATATATTCTAGAAATCAAAAATTCAAAAAGAGGCTGCCGAAAGGTTAGCCTCTTTTGTTTTTAACTCCCCTTCGAGCGGTTGAAAACCCTCGAAGGGCTTACGTTAAAAACCCTTCGAGGGTCTGCCGACCGCTCGAAGGGATGGTTCACTTTCCAAATGTGATGGATTAAATATTTTACACGGTACAAACAAGAAAATGCAGTTTTGTCCAATTTCCATCAATATATGTAAGTTAATAACTATATATACAGTGCAATAAGATTTAAAACGGGGAATGATTAATATTTTACGTTTGTTAAAAAAAGTGTAAAACATGTGAATTTTGCAAGTATTTTCCAGAATTTTGCAATATTTGGCTTAATTAAAGGGCTCATCTTTGTGATGTGATAATGATGTCACAAATTAAGATATAAACCAGTGAAACTAAAAAAAGGACTTCCAATCGTAGCAATGCTATTGATTGCTTTAGTATCAGGTTGCAGTAAAGAACTTGACAATAATTCTTCTCTAACTGCATCAGCAGCTGATTTGGCGCTGAAATCAGGTAATACTGTAGCAAAGAGTGGTGCATTAAACGCGGTAAATCTTGGGATTGCCGGCGATTTTGTGATTCTTTCTAAAACGGGAATTACCGATGTATATAAATCATCAGTAACAGGTGATATTGGATCAAGTCCAATTTCGGGTGCTGCTATTCTAATTAAATGTTCCGAGGTTTCGGGTACAATTTATTCAGTGAATGCTGCTGGTCCACTTCCTTGCAGAGTAACTAACCCATCAAGGTTAACAACTGCCGTAAGTAATATGCAAGCAGCATACACCGACGCAGCCGGACGAACGAATCCCAAATCCCTTAATTTAGGCGCTGGTAATATTGGCGGAAAAACGCTTACAGCTGGTCTTTATAAATTTACGAGCAATGTTGTTATCCCTACAAATATTACACTTACAGGTAGTTCGACCGATGTTTGGATATTCCAGATTTCCGGAACCCTTAAAATGAGCTCTGCCGTAAAAATTATTTTAGCAGGCGGTGCACAGGCAAAAAATATTTTCTGGCAGACAGCTGGTGCCACTACCTTAGGTACAACCAGTCATTTTGAAGGAAATATTTTAAGTCAAACTGCTATTAATATGCAGACTGGCGCTACCATCAATGGTAGGATGCTTGCTCAAACTGCAGTAACTCTTCAGATGAATACTGTTGTAAAACCATAATATAATTCAGGGTTTCAAAACCGCAAAAGAGGCTGCCGAAAGGTTAGCCTCTTTTGTTTTGACCTCTTTTTCTTTTTAAGATGTGTTTACCTGTTTTTTCATAAACAGAATGTGTGAATGATGTAACTATTTGCCGGAATTTTGTAATGCTTTTAGGTGTAAAGGAGGTGATCTTTGCCATCATTAGAATATATAAACAGAGATCATATATTAGTGTAATTTATTAAAATTAATTATCATGGGAAATTTACTTTACCTCGTTGCCGTTGTATTAATTATTGCATGGCTCATTGGATTTGTTGGTTATGGAACAGGAGGAATCATTCACGTTCTGCTTGTTATTGCTGTTGTTGCAATATTGCTCCGGGTGATTCAGGGAAACAGAAGCCTATAAAAACTTTTGCTTTTTTTAATCAGCTCCTGTTGGTGGTAACACCAACAGGTTGTTTCTGTAAATCATTTTTTTTAAAAACACTTCAATCACATTTAAAAAACCAAATTCATGTCAGCAAAACCTTTAGGAATTGTTCTTATTATAATAGGGGCAATTATGATTATTTACACAGGATTCAATTATGTAACAACTGAAAAAGTGGTTGATTTAGGCGTAATAAAAATTAACGCTGAAAAGAATCATCCGGTTCAATGGTCACCAATTGTAGGCGTCGTATTACTTGTTGGTGGTATTGTTGTGATGGTAACAAGCAAAAAATCTGTTTAGAACCCTTAGTCGGAATTTATAACAAATTCCACTCAAGTATAAGTGCATGTCGCTTATTAGTCAGTTGCTAATTTCAACCCAAACAAACAGTTGTTAAACACAATGAAAGCGACAAAACCAGCATCAAATAAATTTGTCCGGTTTTTTAAGATCCTGGGACCCGGACTCGTCACAGGTGCCAGTGATGACGATCCATCAGGTATCGCAACCTACTCGCAGGCGGGAGCAGCCTATGGATTTTCAACGCTTTGGACTGCTTTGATTACATTTCCGCTTATGGCTTCCCTTCAGGAAATGTGTGCACGAATAGGCTTGGTTACTTCACATGGCCTGGCAGGAACAATAAAAGCAAACTATTCAAAACCTGTTTTATATTTAATGTTGCTGTTTAGCTTTCCAGCTATAGTTATGAATATTGGTGCTGACATTGCCGGAATGGGGGCTGTTGGTAATTTGCTATTTCCTTCAATTCACGCAACATTTTTCTGTATCGGTTTCACCGTTTTGCTTTTAGTATCGATTATCTATTTACCTTATCGGAAAATAGCGTCTGTCCTGAAATATCTGTGCCTCGTACTTTTGGTTTACCTGATTGTCCCTTTTTTATACAAGCAAGATTGGGTCGCGGTACTAAAAGCCACATTTATACCAACCATCAAATTCGACAAAGACTTTATCAGCATTCTTGTAGCCATCCTTGGAACAACCATTTCGCCCTATCTTTTTTTTTGGCAGGCGAATATGGAGGCCGAAGATAAAAAGCAAAAACACTTAATGGTGAACAAAAGAGTTATTGATGAAATGAAAAAAGATGTCGATTTTGGAATGTTATTTTCAAATGTTGTCATGTTCTTTCTAATTCTTACTACCGGATCGGTGTTGTTTAATGGGGGTATTCATCAGATTGATACCGTAGAACAGGCAGCCCAGGCATTGAAACCACTTGCCGGAAATTTTGCCTATTTACTCTTTGCAGTTGGAGTAATCGGCACCGGGTTTTTAGCCATTCCGGTTTTAAGCGGTTCTCTTTCGTACATCTTCACCGAAACATTTGGCTGGAAGCAAGGACTCGACAAAAAATTTCACCAGGCTAAAGCGTTTTATGTCATCATTGCCATTTCGCTGATCCTGGGATTGGCCCTCAATTACATGGGATTGTCTCCAATTAAAGCGCTTATATATTCAGCCATTCTTTATGGGTTGACAGCTCCGATTTTGATTGTCATTATTCTTCACATCTCGAACAACAAAAAAATAATGGGCAAACATACGAACGGGAAAATATCGAATTTCCTTGGATTCGCGGCCCTTGCTCTTATGTCAGTTGCAGCGGTAGTTCTGGTTTATATGCAATTGACAGAATAATAAAATTTGTTTTAGCATATCTACAATTGAAAACAAAGTAATAGAAAGGTAAGATTTTGTATTTCAGTATTTAAAATTCTTATTTGATATTTTTCAGGAGGCCCTAAATATGAAAATATGTGCCTTAATTCTTGTCACCCGGCAAGGCTGTTTCAAAATTAGAAAAGGTATTTCGAAATTAGTGAACAACGCTCAGGTTTACCCTTTGCCCTTCGTGTGGTCGTAGACCTTCGAAGGGCTACATCCCTCCTTTAATAAATGTGTGAATGATGTAAGTATTTCCCCCAATTGTGTAACATATGCAGGAAGGGCAGGGGTTACCTTTGAGTCAAAATTAAAAATCATTTTTATGGCACTATTAGACATTTTAATTGCAATTATTGTTGTTGGAGTCCTTTTATGGATTATCAATACATTCATCCCCATGGATCACAAAATCAAAAGAATCTTCAACCTGGTGGTAGTAATTGCCCTTATTATCTGGCTTCTAAAGGTCTTCGGCCTTTTTAGCTACCTGATGAATGTCCATATTTAAAAATTGAAACGATGAATCTCAAAAGAATATTTGGTGCGTTACTTACGCTGCTTGGAATAGGAGGACTTATTTATGCTGCCATATTATTTGTCAATGCCTCCGGCGGTACGAATGATACTAAAGCACTTATTATTTATGGAATACTTGGTCTTTTATTCTTCATTTCGGGCATTAGCCTCGTTCGTACAACAAAGGACGAGTCGTAGAATTTTCATTAAACAACAAATACAAGCGATAAAGAGCGCACAAGGTGTGAATATTGTAACAATCATCTGCAATTGTGTAACGCTTTCAGTCTTCAATATCCGCAAATTTGTAGTATGAAAATACTTCATTAGTTAGAATAAAAGATATGAGTACAACGGAATTAAATAGAGGGTGGGAAAAGCAAAAAGGTGAGCTTATGCAGAAATTTGCAATCCTCACAGAAAATGATCTGATATTTGAAGAAGGAGAGAAAGAGGAGATGTTTAAAAAACTTCGAATCAGACTTGGCAAAACAAAGGAAGAGTTGAAAAAGATTATTGCTGCATTTTAGTATGTTTCAATTTTGTGGATACTGCTTTCACTGGCATTTATCAAATACCTTTTCGGCCATCCAAAGAAATCAAAATGAATAAAGTAACCAAAAAATGAAAATTATAATATTTATCTTTTCACTGGCTGCACTAACCACAGTAACAATCCTCTCAGGATGCCAGTCTGAGGCTCGCAGGCTTGGTTATGAATTGACGAATGCACCTCTTGCCAATTTGAAATTAACCCCAAAAGCAGCAAAAGAGGTATCCTTAGCCTTAAAGAATGCGGTAAATATGCAGGATTGGATAATATTTAAAAAATCATCTGATTTCAAAATCAGGAACAACGATATTCGTATTGCTGAATTAAAAGTTAAAATGCAACGGCGTGGAAAACTACCAGATCCGGTTTACAAAGAAAAGTTGAATAACCTTGAAAATGTAAATTTAGTGATGAAGAAAAAGATGGTAGTTTACACAGGAGATCAAAACGAATGGAATATCTATAAACGCGAATTTAATCGCGACCTGGATGCTCTTGGACAAATACTTACAGCCTTAACGATTGAAAATAAATTCAGTTCAAAGGTCCCGGGCGATCTATAGTCCCTTTTTGCAGCGCAATACTCCAACTGACGAAGCTGACCAGGCAATGTGTGAAAGATGTAACTCTTTCGGGTAATTGTGTAACACTTATCATCAATAATAAACCAACCTTTGTATATTGTAATTATTTAATCACTATAAAAATAAAAGTTATGAGTGCAGGAAAAGTATTATTAGGAGTTTTAGCTGGCGTTGCTGCCGGTGCATTAGTAGGAATTTTATTTGCCCCCGCTAAAGGTTCGCGTACAAGAAGAAGAATATTGAAAAAAGGCGAAAACTATGCAGACGGATTGAAAGAAAAATTCAATGAATATGTTGATAATGTCTCAGAAAAATTTGAGCAGGTAAAAGAAGATGTTACTGCTTTTGCTCAAAAAAGCAAGGACAAGTTGGAAGAGGCAGAAAATGAAGCAAAAACGGCTCAACGTTGATCTGTTCGCAAAATAATTTAAGTATTGTGTCTGCTCCGAAAATTCGTTCCTAATAGAATAGTGCAGAGGATTTTTGGAGCAGGCTCAGTAATTCAAAAAATGATAAAAATAGCATCATGGGAAAAGTAACTTTTAAAGCCAACTATCTTTTGCAAAAGGATAATTTATCATGCAGTCCTTCATTACTCATGTTCGATTTACCAACGTTGGTGGATTCGATGAAGCATAAACAAAGCTGGGTGAATGGAGAACTTAATGCAATGATACTTTTAAAAACACCTATTAAGCAGATTGTACTTGCTGTGATGCACGAGGGAACAGAAATTGATTCTTTCCAATCGAATGATTCAATAACGTTCCAAATACTTGAGGGACAAGCGATTTTTCAAACCCGAAAAGAGTCCGTAATTCTTGACAAAGGTCAATTACTAACACTTCGCGAGAATACAAAGTACAGCCTTACCTCAATGGAGGATACTGTACTCCTATTAACGATTGCAAGCGGGGTTCTACAACTATCGCAAAATTAAAAAACCTGTTTTTTATATAATATCATCAAGACAGAAGTCATGGAAGAGAATGCAAATATTATTGAATCACTTATTGAGCGAACTACCGAATACGGTAAAACAAGCTTTGAGTTGATAAAACTTAAAGCGCTTGACAAAACGTCGGATGTAGTTTCTTCATTCGTACCAAATTCTATTGTTGCAGTCTTTTATTTATCATTTTTGCTTTTTTGCAGTTTTGGAGTGGCTCTTTGGCTGGGGGAAATTCTTGGCACAATTTACTATGGATTCTTTGTAGTAGCCGCTTTTTATGGTATTACAGGAATTTTCATACATCTTTTTATGCATAAATGGATTAAAAGGGTTGTCGGTGATAGTTTCGTTAAACAGGTGCTTAAATAAAATCACATGGAAAATATTACTTCTGTTATCGAATTAAAAAATGCAATTCAACGATTAAAAGTTGAGCAAGCCATTGATGAGCAGCTATTAAAAGAACAATTTTACATTACTTTCGAGAGCCTGAAACCAATTAACCTTCTCAGGAGCACAATATACGATATTACTACATCGCCTCATTTGACGGACAGTATTTTAGGCACAGCAACAGGCTTATTAACCGGTTATTTGTCACGAAAAATTGTGACGATCGGTGCGTCAGGAAACTTATTCAGAAGGCTACTTGGCACTGTTTTGCAATTGGGCGTCACAAATGTTGTCAGTCAAAATCCTGACACGATTAAATCAATCGGACAGTATATTTATCAACATATTCTGCGTAGAAAGAGAAACGAATTCTAAATGATACTGATGGATCAAGAATTAAAACTACCCTTTTACGCAAAAACATCCATTTTCTTGATCGGTTTAATTGCGTTAGTTGCGATACTGTACATCGCTCAGGGCATTATTGTTCCGCTGGTTTTCGCAATCTTTTTTGCTATTGTACTCCATCCGGTTGTTAATCTTTTTGTTCGTTTAAGAGTAAACCGTGTCGTATCAATTGTTATTGCACTATTATTGACCACAATAATACTTGCGGCACTCGTTGCTCTATTGTTTACACAGGCGAGCCGATTTACCGAATCATGGCCGTTACTTGTAGATAAATTTACAGATATTCTCAACCAAACCATCAGCTCAGCAGCTGGTTACCTCGAAATAGACCCGACAAAAATTCATGAATGGATTACGAAAAGCGTAAGCGAACTTCTCAATTTTAACACGGCCTCGATCGGGAAAACCCTTGTTACTGTTGGCAACGGTGTGATGATTATGTTTTTACTTCCTCTATACATCTTTTTGATGTTGTATTATCAGCCACTCATTCTTGAAGTTATTCGCCGCATTTTTAGTGATAGCAATCAAAGTCAGGTGAAAGAAATAGTGAGTCAGACAAAATCGACGATTCAACATTATCTGACCGGTTTGATAATTGAAGCTGTTATTATAGCAGGGATGGATATTACTGTCCTTTTGGTTCTTGGAATTGACTACGCGATTCTGCTGGGTGTTATCGGCGCTTTACTCAATGTGATTCCATACATTGGCGGACTTGTGGCAGTCGCTTTACCAATGATGGTTGCACTCGCCACAAATTCATCAACCTGGAGCCCTTTATATGTTCTGGTAGGTTATTATATTATCCAATTGATCGACAATAACTATATTGTACCTTACATTGTTGCATCAAAAGTGAAAATAAACGCGCTTTTCTCAATAATCGTCGTTTTTGTGGGTAATGCCATTTGGGGAATCTCGGGTATGTTTCTTTCCATTCCGCTTCTTGCCATTGTAAAACTTATTTTCGATCATACCGAATCCTTAAAACCTTGGGGACTATTATTGGGTGATACGATGCCTCCATTCATAAAGATGAAACCATTCCGACTGCGGCGGTTAAAGCCGAAACCGGAATAACAAAATTGAACTTGACTGCCTGGATGGCAGAATAATAGATTAAATAATCCAAGTGATGAATAATAAAATAGTATCAAATACTTGCGCTGAAGTTGCAAATCATTCCGAAATGTTGTTTAGCCTGGCTAATGGTAAATATGAGGTAAAAAATTCAATGAAAGACCAGTCTAAAGATTTGAGTGAAATTTTGGTTATTACATCCTATCCGCCCCGCGAATGTGGCATTGCAACCTATTCGCAGGATTTGATTAATGTGATCAATCTTAAATTCAGCAATTCATTTTCGATCAAAGTATGTGCAATGGAATCGAATGGCATCACTTATCCTTATCCCGATGAGGTGAAGTTTGTGCTTAAAACATCCATTGCAGCCGAATATGAACAATTGGCACTGAAAATAAATGCGGATAAGGAAATCAAAATTGTATTGATCCAGCATGAATTTGGCTTTTTTCATTTGCAGGAAAAAGCTTTTGTTAATTTTCTTAATCTGCTTTCCAAACCGGTTGTTATTGTTTTTCATACGGTATTACCACTTCCTGATGAATTGTTTAAGCTAAATGTACAGCATATTGCAGCGGCATGCGAATCAATTATCGTAATGACCAATACTTCAGCTGGTATTCTAACGAGAGATTATGGTGTGCCGGAGCAAAAAATAAACCTGATCGCGCACGGAACCCATTTGGTTCCCCGTTTAAGCAAGACTTCGTTGAAGCTGAAGTATAAATTGAAAGGTCGAAAAGTGCTGACCACTTTTGGTTTACTGAGTTCGGGAAAGAGCATTGAGACCACTATTGAAGCATTACCTGCCATTGTTAAAAAATGCACTGAAGCACTATTTCTGGTAATCGGAAAAACCCATCCTGAAGTAGTGAAAACGGATGGCGAAGCATATCGCAACATGCTGGAAAAAAGAGTTGAACAGCTTGAAATGCAGGATCATGTTCGGTTTATTAACAAATATGTGGATTTGCCGGAATTGCTCGAATATTTGCAGCTTACCGATATTTATTTGTTTACCACCAATGATCCGAATCAGGCGGTAAGCGGTACTTTTGTTTACGCTATGAGTTGTGGCTGCCCCATCATTTCTACACCGATACCACACGCGAAGGAGCTGATAACAAAAGAGACAGGAATTATTTTTGATTTTCGTAATTCGCATCAATTGGCTGTTGCTGCATTGCGACTGCTAAATAATGATAAACTGCGTAGGAATATAGGCATTAATACCTTGCAGAAAATAGCCTCCACAGCCTGGGAAAATTCGGCCGTTGCACATGCCATGTTATTCTCTAAAATTTTAGGCAATAAAAATGACTTAAGATATAATTCTCCCGCGATCAATCTGAACCACCTGAAAGAGATGACGACTCAGACCGGGATTATCCAGTTTTGCGTAATAAACCGACCTGATATTTGTTCTGGTTATACCCTTGATGACAATGCCCGTGCTTTGGTTGCAATGAGTATGAATTTTGCTTTGACAGGTGATAAGAAGAACATTACCAGCATCAAAAAATACCTTGGTTTTATAAAATATTGCCAGGAACCAGAAGGTGATTTTCTAAATTATGTCGATAAGGGACTTAACTTTACCGATCAAAATGAAATGGAAAATTTGGATGATTCCAATGGACGGGCTATTTGGGCATTAGGCTTTTTATTCTCAATTGCAGAATTATTACCTCAAAAAATCCTTACAAATGCCGGCGCAATTATTGTGAAATCGTTGAATCACATGGAATCTGTGAATTCTACACGTGCAATGTCCTTTGCAATTAAAGGGTTATATTACTTTCATCTAAACACAAGGTCTTCTGAAAGTCTGCTTCTTATAAAAACTTTTGCCGATCGCCTGGTGCAGATGTATGAACACGAATCGGGTAAAAACTGGGAATGGTTTGAAAGCTATCTTACATATGCCAATAGTTCAATGCCGGAGGCTATGCTGTATGCCTGGCTGTCAACTGGAGAAGCAATTTATAAGGACATCGCCATAACGTCGTTCAATTTTCTGTTGTCGCATACTTTTAATGAAAACGGGATTGAAGTCATTTCAAATAAAAAATGGTTGCATAGAGGTGAGAAAGCCGGACATTTTGGCGAACAACCCATTGATGTTGCCTATACCATTATGACATTAAGTAAATTTTACGATGTATTTGAAGACGAGGATTACCGTAAAAAAATGGAAACGGCATTCAACTGGTTCCTTGGGGAAAACCGCTTACATCAGATTGTTTATAACCCATGCACAGGAGGCTGTTACGACGGACTGGAAGAATTTAATGTAAATCTCAACCAGGGTGCTGAGTCAACCGTAAGTTACCTGATGGCACGATTAACGATAGAAAAGTACAAACATTAAACAAGCATAAAATGAAGACGACAAAACAATTAGGCATTTGGATGGATCATTCAATCGCTTATCTGACAAAATTAACAAATGGCACAATTGAAACAAGTTCGATTGAATCAATACCTGAAGTTGATGGAGATGAACAAGTAGTATACAAAGACGAAAGTCACAGCCTGAACAAAGAGCAACGTCAGCTTTCATCTTATTTCAGAAAACTTGGTGATGCAATTTTGGAGAATGACGAAGTTATTCTTTTCGGGCCAACAGAAGCTAAAAGTGAATTACTAAACGTTTTAAAGGATAACCACCTATTTGATAAAATAAAAATTGAAGTAAAACCATCTGATAAGATGACTGAAATTCAAAGGACTAATTTCGTAAAAGAACATTTTAAATGAATAGATTTCTTCTGAAGTCTGGTGTAATTGAAGGTGAAAACTCAAAAAACGTAGTCATTATTGTTGCACACCCCGATGATGAAACATTGTGGGCGGGCGGGACCATTCTAAGCCATCCGTCGTGGAATTGGTATGTAGTTTGTCTCAGCCGTAAAAACGACGCCGATCGTTCGACGAGGTTTTATAAAGCACTGCAAGTTTATAAAGCAGAAGGTATCATGGGCGACATGGATGATGGACCGAATCAAAAGCCATTGGATGAGGTAGATGTGGAGAATGCAATACTTGAGTTATTACCGCCGAAGCATTTCGACCTTATCATTACCCATAACCCCTCAGGCGAATATACGCGGCATATCAGGCACGAGGAGGTAAGCAATGCTGTAATTAAACTTTGGCATGCTGGTAAAATTTCTGCAGGTGAACTATGGACTTTTGCATACGAGGACGGAGATAAAAAATATTTTCCCTTATCTGTCGGGAATGCGAATATTTGCCGGCTGCTTACAAAACGTATTTGGTTGCGAAAATACAGCATCATGACAGAAACCTACGGTTTTAAGAAAGATAGCTGGGAGGCAGAAACAACACCTCGCTCAGAGGCATTCTGGCAATTTACAGATCCGTATGATGCTAAAAGATGGCTTGCAAATAATAGTTGATCATCTGCATTTGATGCAATGATTTACAATTAACCCTTAAGCATTAGCGATTTGCTTTAAATAATTTTCAATTATGAAAGTATTAGTAATGTATGATTATCCTCCTTCACCCGGAGGATTGGCAACGCAGGGTGATCTCCTTTACAGGGGACTTCTTGAAATGGGCGTTGATGTTCATGCTGTTAACTATGAGTCAGCACAGGAAAAGGAGTGGTACTACCGTTGGTTTAAGCCAGATGTTGCAGTTGGAATAGGATATTGGGGCTACACGCCCAATTTGATACTTCACCCGCAAAAGTTCGGAGTACAACCTGTTCCATGGCTCGTAGCTGACGGTTATATTGCAAACTACCAGGACGTATTGAATGCACTCCCACTTATTCTGGTGACATCCAACTGGGTAAAGGAGATGTACGTCCGCGACGGGATTAGCGGGGATAAAATTATCGTTTTACCTGTTGGTTGCGATACAGATACGTTTATGCCATACAGTAAGGAAGACCCAAAAATATTGGCTGTTCGTAATGCATTAGGCGTTACACCCGACGAATTAATGATACTCACCGTTGGCGGCGATGCCGCCTCAAAAGGAGGGGAAGAGGTGATGCAGGCACTTGCTATTATTAATGAGAAAGTTCCCGATTGGAAATACGTGTGCAAAGTCTGGCCGCAGCAGCGGACCAAAGATCAAAATAAGATTGATTTGAAATTGGCTAAAGATTTGGGCATTGAAAAACACATCATCTTTGAAACCAACACAATTTCACGAAGTTTCATGCCATACCTCGTTGGAGCCTGCGATATCTACGCAGCCCCTTCACGTCTTGAGGGATTTGGAATGCCACAAGTGGAAGCCGGTGCATGTGGAAAACCGGTTTTAAGCATTAAAGCCATGGGAATGCTCGATACACTTATTCATGGAGAAACGGCATTTCTTGCTGAAGTGGCCCGGAGAATCGTTGTCAATGAAGTTACGCTAGGAAACGAATCGGGATTTGAACCTCATCATAAGGTGGTATTTGATGTTCCACGCACAGTCGATTACCGGGCCGATGTTCCTGATATTGCAAAATATATGCAGGTTTTGATGAATGATAAAGCATTGCGCGAGAAGATGGGCAAGGCAGGAAGGGAACGCGTAGTAGAGAATTTTGATTACCGCGTTGTTGCAAAACGTTTTGTTCAGATCGTGCAGGATAAATTGGGAATACAGTAAAAGTCAGAAGACGGAAGTCCGAAGATGGAAAGTAAGAAGCCCGAGGTCCGAAGACGGAAGTCCGAAGCTTTTCTTCTTTCCTCCGTTTCCGGACTTCCTGCTTATAACCATTTTTAGACAAACATCATGAAAACAGAAGATAAGAAAGAGATTGAAGAAGCAACTAGGGCAGCATTGGAAGTGCTGCTTCACAACGCCCATGGTCCATTTCAGGGATTACCAAGAACTGCCGGTTGGGGATACCCTGAGCCTTACACCCGGGATTTAATGTTTTCCATTATGGGAATTGCCGTTTCAGGGAACAAAAAATTACTTGACAGCATTCGGAAAGTATTGGAAACATTGGCGAAAAACCAGACTGCTCATGGTCATATTACTTCACTTGTACACAACAAGGATGACAGAGGAGCAAGTGATACCACTCCTTTGTTTTTGCTGGGCGTTGGCATTTTTAGGAAAGTGACCGGTGAAACAGATTTTCTTCACGAAGAAGTCGAAAAATCGCTGTTATGGATGGAATACCAAAGTCCATCCGATCGTTACCTTGTTGCTCAGCAACCTACAAGCGACTGGCGCGATGAGCAATGGATGACTGGTTACGGACTTTTTGTAAATACTTTGGTATACAGCTATCTTCGTATTTTAGGTAAGCACGAAAGAGCGGAAAAAGTGCGTGAGGAAATGGGCAGATTTACCATTTCAGCTGAAACGACACACCGTCATACACAAGAGGGTCTTGTCGTAAAGCACAAACCTTACTATGCTTTCTGGGCCTATAAAATCTATAGCAGCGAACGGTTCGACCTGCTTGGTAACAGTATTGCCATCCTTTCGGGACTTGCATCACCTTCAAGGGCCGACGAAATGGTCTCGTGGATTGAAGAGGAATGTGCAACCATGCAAAAAAGAGGTGAATTGGCTGTTGATCTTCCCCCTAATTTTTTCCCGTATATTCAGCCCGACGATACGGAGTGGCTTCCCCGCTATTCGTTGTTTAATAACCCCGGTGATTATCACAATGGTGGTATATGGCCCTTTATATGCGGATTTTATGTGGCCGCTTTGGTGGCTGCAAAAAGGTATTCGCTTGCCAGTGAAAAACTTGTGGCGCTTACCCATTGCATAAAAACTTCTGCCACAGGTACTGTTGAATTTGGTTTTAATGAATGGATAAAAGCCCAGGATGGCAAACCGATGGGGCAGGATTGGCAAACCTGGAGTGCCGCCCTTTATCTGTATGCTGCTAAATGCGTTGAGGAAAAAGGGACACCTTTTTTCGATGAGATACGTAATTTTAAAACATCCCCCGAGAATTGAAAGGAGCAATTGCGCAAACAATCCATAAATCAGAAGAACGGCTGAGATATATTAATTTGTAGAACAGTTGATTATCAAAGGCAAAGAGGTTGTCTCACAAGAGTGAGGCAACCTCTTTTCTTTGTATAAGGTTAAACTTTGAATGATATAAATGTGTGAATCATGAGTTTCTCATTTCAGTCCATTGAAATACGGAGTAAACAAGGGCTTGCCGCAGCCATCGCTTTTATCTCCACCAAAAGAGGCAAATGTTTATTCTATTGGATTTATTAAGCGTCTTCAATACAAAAACTATGGCAAAAAATATTCATCTGAAATACCATAATCAGGGCGATAAACTCCGGATAATCTATTCGGATGAGGCTAAAGTATACCAGATTATTGCGAATTTAATAAGTAATGCCATCAAATTCTCAGGATCGGGTAATATTGATTTCGGGTATGTCGTCAAAGATAAACTGATTCAGTTCTATGTTAAAGATACAGGCATTGGAATACCTGAAGCACTCTACAATAAGGTTTTTGATAACTTCATACAGGCAGAGTTCAAAATGTCGAGAGCATATGAAGGATCTGGTTTGGGACTTGCTATTTGCAAAGGGCTTGTAGGGTTGCTTGGTGGCAGAATTTGGGTGGAATCGGAAGTCAGCAAAGGGTCAACTTTTTTCTTTACTTTACCCTCAAATAATACTTTTCTTGTTACAAACAAAAAGGGTACGTCTAAAATTGAGCGGCCAATTCCTTAATGATATGTTGGATTCGTTTTTCATTTGCAACTAACCATACTTTGTCTTCTGGTTCAAATATTACGTCTGATTCGGGATTTAAAATGCGCTCCCCATTTCTTTCTATTCCAACAACCAGACCTTGCGTTCGTTCCCGAATTCCTGATTCCCTTATGCTTTGCCCGACAAGTGTAGAATTTTTACTGATTGTGAAATGATGAAGCGATATATTTTGTTTCGTATCCTCTATATCAGGAGCAGATGATTCCAGAAACATTTTAAAATTACTGAGTTGTTCATCGGTTCCTATCACTGAAATTTGATCGTCAGGATATAAATGATCTTCACGGTTTGGAACATTGATAATATAATCACCACGTTCGATTGCGACAATATTTACGCCATATTCTTCCCTCATTCTCGATTCTAATAATGATTTTCCAATGTAAGGCGATTGTGCATTTAATTCAAATTTGGTAATATGGGTATCCCACGGTGTCAGATTTAGTGTTGCCGATTCACGTTCATTAAAATTGGATAGAAACCTTGTTTCAATTTTTCCATAAAATGCTTGTATCTTTTTCCTGAAAATTGCAAGAGCAATGCAAGTGATGATCATATTTTCAAGCGCGATCATTGGCGAAAACAAATGATAAAATAAAAATCCGATGTATAAAACTGCCAATGCAATTCTTGAAAATTGAAGTAGAATTAAAGGGCCACGTTTTGAAGACTTTAACCATACGCTGGCATAAGCCTGACGTTGAGTTCTGCGAAAGGCGAGTGCCCATAAAAAGGGAGATAAAACGGCAAGCGTAATAATTGCTGTAATTATTTTATGTCCTCCATATAATAGGAATATGGGCTCAAGGTAGCGCGTACTCCCTATAATCAAGGTGATTATGATCACAGAAAACATAACCATGTTGACAACATAGGATCTCAAAACCTTTTTCCAGTCGCTAATTTCGGTAATATGATGTGCCCCGATAGTATAGGCGGTCAACGTATCTTTCCACTTTTGGGGCAATACAGCTTCTATCATTTTATAGGCAGGTTCCGAAAAGCGGATCATGTAGGGTGTCGTAAAGGTTGTAAGTACTGATACAGCAACGGCCACAGGATATAAAAAATCGCTGGTAACGCTGAGACTCAATCCTAAAGTCGCAATAATAAAAGAAAACTCACCTATTTGCGAAAGGCTCATACCCGATTGTATCGCGATTTTCAGCGGTAACCCTGAGACCAATGCCCCCAATGTCACAAAAAGTGGTTTACCGAACAATAATACAAGTGTAGCTACACAAATTGGAAGGATGTGTTTTACCAGCATGGGGGGATCGATTAACATACCAACAGAAACAAAGAAAATTGCGCCGAAAAGCATTTTTACTGATTTCGTAAGATGGTCAATTTTCTCTGCTTTTGTTGTCTCTGCTAAGATTGAACCCATGATGAAAGCGCCAAGTGCCGGAGAAAAGCCAACGTATGTTGCCAGTACGACCATTAAAAAACAAAATGCCAACGATATGATGAGCAGTGTTTCTTCGTTGATTAAACGCCTTATCTTTCTGAAAAAAGTAGGTATGAAAAATATTCCGGATACAAACCACAGGACTAAAAAGAAAGCCAGCTTAAAGACAGCCTTCACCATTTCGCCTCCTTCGAATGTTTGGCTTACTGCAACGGTAGAAAGCAATACCATTAATAAAACGGCGACTAAATCTTCAATAACGAGTACGCCTGTCACAATACCAGCAAATTTATGGTTTTTTACACCCAATTCATCAAATGCCCTGATGATAATTGTGGTGGAAGCGATAGAAAGGATTCCTCCGAAAAACAAGCTGTCCATTGAGTTCCATCCTAATAACTGGCCTACACCGTAGCCTAACAGCAAGGTCAGTGTCACCCCGGTAATTGCGGTGAAAGCCGCAACGCCACCTACTTTTAATAATTTTTTAAAACTGAATTCAAGTCCCAGACCAAATAACAGGAAGATAACACCAATATCTGCCCAAGTTTTGATGCTGTCGATTTCAAGAATGGTGGGGAATATTTTGAAATTGGGTCCGACTAAAAGCCCGGCAATAATGTATCCCAAGACTACGGGCTGTTTTAATTTTCTGAAAACCAATATAATAAAAGCGGCAGCGCTCAGTATTATGGCCAAATCTTTTATAAGTTCAGGTAGCTGTGACATTATATCTATCTAAGCGTCATTGTTTAAGTTATTCCAATTGAATTCTTTTTCCTGATGCACAATCATGGATATAACTGTAAATATTTAAGGTGCCAAATCAATCGCACCTAATATGAAAGAAACAAATATAACATATTCGACCCAATTTGGAAGATAACACATGATTTTAATGCTGGCAGAATCAAATGTGTGAATGATGTAATCCTTTTCTGCAATTGTGTAACACTTCCCGGGTATATATACCACACCTTTGTTGTGTGATAATTAATTTACAACTTCAAATTCTAAAAACATGAAAATTCTAAAAAATTTAATGACAGGCAAAATATTAACATCAATCGTTGTTATCTTTATGTTCTCTTGCATGACATTGCTTTCATCATGTACAGCAGTTGTCCATACTCCAAGGCATCCCAGATCTAACGTAGTAGTTGTTGAGAGAAATATCCGCGTTGATCGTCATGATAATGGTTTACACCGTGGTCACTATAAGGCAAATAAAAAACGAGGACATCGCGACAGAGATTAATTTGTGATCAGCTATTCCGGCATGAGACTTGTGGAACTTTCGTAATCTTGCAGGTCTTAATTTCGGATTTGCAAGGCTTATTTCAGTTGGCTTTTTGCCGAACAAACAGGGTTGCAATTGGTTTAGATTTTGGGAATAAGCCTTTGCCAAAAAAATTGAACATGATGAAAAATTGCATTCATATAACGATCTCATCCATGCTTTTATGGCGGATAGACAGCATCAAATCTGCTGTTTTTTTAATTGGCACGCCAGGGGCGGACTGTGAAAAAGGTGTGTTTATTGATAAAGATTTTTTCGAACCTTTTTACATCCCCAAATTGATATTTACTATGCCAAAAAGCAAAGTAATCCAGTTGTTTAATAAAAACTAAGGAAATGAAAAATCGCATTTTTGTGCTACTCCTCCTTTTACTTTCGTCAATGTACATTGATGCGCAAGAGTTATTTAATCCAGCCATTAAACCAAATACAGCATTTATGGCTGGCGAAACGCTTACTTATCAAATCCGGTATGGTTTCGTAGTCGGTGGAATTACGACGCTTTCGATCACCGATGCTGTTTACAAAAAAAAGGAGGTTTTTCATGCCATTGCAATTGGCGAAACTACTGGTGTGGCTGACAAAGTTTATGGCGTTAAAGATATATACGAAAGCTGGTTTGATAAAGAAACCAACCTGCCTTATAAACAGATACGGAATATCAAGGAAGGTCATTATAAGAATTACAATGTCGTAACTTATAACCGCAAAAATAACACCGTTCATTCAAAACTCTCTGGTGTCCATGAGGTTCCGGAAAAAATCCTCGATCTTTCTTCTACCTTCTATTACTTAAGACGAATTGATTTTACGAAAATAAATGAAGGTGATATCATTTTTGTTAATATGTTTTTTTCGGACGAAGTATTTCCTTTTCACCTCAGATACAGGGGGAAAGAGACCATCAAAACCAAGTTTGGAAAAATCAGTTGCATTAAAATTAGCCCGGTAGTTGAGGTGGGTCGTATGTTTAAATCGCCCGACGATCTCACCATATGGTTTACTGATGATGAAAACCGTCTTCCGGTACTTGTTAAAATGGACATTCGTATAGTCGGAGCCGTTCTTCTGAAGCTTATTAAATATGAGAATATTCTAAATCCCCTGGTGTTTGAGGAGTAAAAAATCATTCCTTAACTCGCCTTTACATATAGCTCCGAGTGAATTAACAAATAATGCCTTCATCCAAAGTGAAGGCTTTGTTTGTTAACTATTTCTTTGGGCTTTTTACAATGCTCGATTTAATTCCTGCCAGAATCGATTTGGCGCAATAATTTAAAATAAATCTTTCGGGATCTCTTGGATTATCTATAATTCCTTCCCGCACGGCTTCTTTTGGAACAGGGTTTGAATCAATCACTTTTATATTGGCAATTATAGATGTAACCCGCTCTTTAATGGCGGTTGTATCATCTGTCTTTTTATTCTTAACGGCAACATTTAATCCATGATAAAGAAGGATCATTTTGCCGGAGGCTTTGGAGTTATCTGCCGTGAAGCTGAAATTCATTTTATCTATTTTGCCTGATGTGGCATATATGAAGGCATTTTTTTCCAGCATCGGGTTCAGGTCTTTAACTTCCATGCCCGAAAGGGTTCCATTCAGTAAAAAGGCATTGTGCTTGTCGAACAATCTCCCTTTTAATAAAATAGTCATTCTGGCTTTCCCCATTAACCTGGCTTCCGCATTCATTTTTAGATAACCCTTTTCTGTTTTGTAAACGGTGTCGTTCGTTATTTTATAAATTTTGGCATTATACTCATTAAAAGTGACCGTTCCCGGCTCGTTTGCTTTTTCCGCATGTTCAGTATATGTGATATTCCCACTCAGAAGTCCAATTGAATCAATGTTAATTTGCCCTGAATAGTCGTAAATCAGATCCTGAAATGCAGCTTTCTTTAAATGATGGAATTTTTTCCGCTTGTCACGAAAAGCGTTCACATCCAGTTTCCCGATTTCGACATATGAACTTACCAGGTTTTTAGACGTTAAATATTCTGCCGCAGAAAAATTATGAAGGTAAATATTGCTCAGCCTGGCTTCAATACGATCGGTTTGATATTTATGACGTGCTGTGAAATCATAATCCTTGTAATTTGGAAGAATGGAAAAGCTGTCTGCCAATAAAGAATTTGAGCTTTCGGAACATCGAATACCACTTGCCGTAAAAGTGTACATACTGTCGGCTGAAACAGAAAGCAGTTCTTTTGCATTGAAATCAAAGTGCTTAGCAATGCCGATGGTTAAGGTATCCTGCTTTTCAACCCTTAAGTCTGATATTTTAAGAACCCCTTCCTTCACCGAATAAGCTACAGCGTTTGAAGTGTTTTGAATTGCGAGATCAATATTATCAAATAGTATGCTATCAATCCGGATATTTAATGTCGAAATGGCGGGTGGTCGGGTGTTTTCAGGGAAAGGAATCTTACCCTTGATGTTAGTATTCGAAATGATTACTTCACTAATTTCGATGTCCTTTTTGAACAAGGCTTTGGCGAGGCTGATTCCAATGATTTTTATAGAAGTAATCTGTCCGTTTAAAATCCTGTCAACTACTGAATCCTGCCTTGCGTATATTGTAATGCTATCCATTTCAACCGAGTAAGGAAAAATAGAAAGATGAACTTTGTCAATTTCAACAATATAATCTTTGTTTTTCTCATTGAATTTTGCTGCTATTTTATTTCCAATCCAGGGCTCAATAACCAACGACTTTAAAATAAATAGCAATACTACAAAGGCAACGATCCCGATTAAAATTTTCGGATAAGTATTTCTCTCCATGTCTTGATATATAAACGATTAAGTATTACTTGCTATTGTGAAATTTTGACAAGGCAAAGCTACCTCCGCTCGTTTTCAAAACCGTTACACAATTCATGAAAGGATTTACATGATTCACACAAACGAGGAGAGTAAGACTGAAGACAGGAAATCTTCTGGCTTCGGTTTTTTGTCTTCTCTGCCCTGACTCATGTTTTCCTAATGTGTGAATAATGCAAAATTTAGTTGGAATTGTGTAATGGTTTCTGAGTGGTTGATGCTCAACTTTGATCGATCTGAATTCTTTAATTCAGATCGACTCTGAAAGGACAAAAATGAAGGGCATTATAGAAATAATAAAGGGTTTAAATTCAAATAAAATGTTGAAGTTCTTTTATTCAGGAATTGAAAGCCTGTGAAAATATAATACCTCTCCCGGTAGAGCGTCTCTATATCTTTTCTTGAGGCCATATCAATTTAATATTGGCCGCATGAAATTATCTGTTAGTAAGTTTTAAAATACTATTCAGGTGCCTTTAAACCACGATCTGGCGATGTTTCGACAGCTCGATACCATGTAATTAAAGGCATCTGATATTAGAAAAATATTTAAAGTTATGGCAAAACATCTTGTAAAAATTAAATCAATTGAGCACATCACGCATGATGTGTTGAAAATTGTTGTTGAGAAACCTCAGCATTATACTTTCACTCCGGGTCAAGCCACCGAAATTGCAATAAATAAAAGCGGCTGGAAGGATAAAAAAAGACCATTCACCTTCACTTGTCTTCCCGACGATGATTACCTTGAGTTTTCAATTAAGACATATCCTTCGCACAAAGGTGTCACCAATGAGCTTCTGCAATTGAAAATGAATGATGAATTGATTCTGAATGATGTGTTTGGTGCAATTTCTTATAAAGGCGAGGGTGTTTTTATTGCCGGAGGTGCTGGCGTTACCCCTTTTATTTCAATTTTCAGGGATCTATATTCAAAAAAAGAGGTAGGTGCAAATAAACTCATCTTTGCCAACAAGTCCAAAGATGACATCATTCTCTCACAGGAATTTAAAAGTTTATTGGGTGATAATTTCATTAATATATTATCCGATGAAAAAACAGAAGAATATGCTTTTGGGCAAATCACCGAAAGTTTTCTTAAAGACACTATTTCCGACTTCGGGCAGCAATTTTATATATGTGGACCTCCACCCATGATGGAAGCAGTACAAAAGCAACTATCAAACTTAGGGATAAGTGAAAAATCAATTACTGTCGAAAAATTTTAATGTTCGATATTGTTAATTTACAGACAGTAAGTGTCGTAACATATTAATCAACTAACGGAAATGGGAAATACAATTTTTATGGAAAAACGAAAGTTAGTGGTTATTGGAGGTGATGCAGCAGGAATGAGTGCGGCATCAAAGGTACGAAGAGTGCAGAAAGAGTGGGAGATAGTGGTTTTTGAACGGGGGCAGTATACCTCCTATGCAGCTTGCGGTATGCCTTATTACATTGCAGGGATGGTTCAGTCGGCCGATAATCTGATAGCCCGTATGCCGGAAGAGTTTCGCGAAAAACAGAATATTGATGTCCGGACTCTGCACGAAGTTGTGGAAATTGATCCGGATAAAAAACGCGTTCGCGTCAGAAACCTGGGAAAAGAGTCTGAGTTTTGGGAACGTTATGATTATCTATTGATTGCAACAGGTGCTTCTCCTGTGCAACCTGAAGTTGCAGGAATCGATGCCAACGGTATTTTTGGATTGTCGACCCTTCAGAGTGGACTGAATGTTTTTGATTATATGAGCGACCATCGGCTAAAAAAAGCGGTGATTGTCGGGGGTGGGTATATCGGCATCGAAATGACTGAAGCCCTTCTGGAAAGGAACATGAAAGTTTCGCTGCTTGATATGGCTCCTGAGGTGATGAATACGATGGATCCAGACATGGGTAAGCTGATATCTAAATATATGCGTGAGATTGGCGTGGATTTGTACCTGAATGAGAAATTGGACCACTTTGAATCCAAAATGGGTATGGTGACCGGTATTGTTACCGACAAAAGAACCCTTGATGCCGACCTTGTTATTTTAGGTATAGGTACAAAACCAAATACATCTCTTGCATTGAAAGCCGGGATTGCACTTGGTGCAAAAGGTGCGATCCGGATTAACAAAAAAATGGAAACTTCGGTGGCGAATATATGGGCTGCAGGAGATTGTGCCGAGTCTTTTCACCAGGTTTCGAAACAACAGGTAAACATTGCGCTGGGAACTATTGCTAACAAGCATGGACTTATTGCCGGAGGGAATATCAGCGGCGGAAATGCAGAATTCCCGGGTGTGGTCGGTACCGCCATCACCAAGGTAAAGGATCTTGAAATTTCACGTACCGGTCTTAATGAAAAAGAGTTAAAGGATCTTGGTATTCCTTACAAAACCTCCATTATTATAAGCAGCACACTTCCCGGTTACTATCCGGGCGCAGCAGAGCTCAGTGTGAAATTGTTGATTGAAAAGGTAAGTGGGCGATTGTTGGGCGGACAGATTGTTGGTAAACATGGGGCTGCCAAAAGGATTGATACATTGGCAACAGCTATTACTGCCCGGATGACGGCGCGGGATCTTGCATTTTTGGATCTGTCGTATGCACCGCCTTTTTCTCCGGTTTGGGATCCGTTGCAGATTGCTGCAAGGACTTTTTTATAAAATCAGAAACTTCGTTTAATACAATCTTAAAATGGAAAAAATTCGGAACAAACAGGTTAACCAATATAAAACCTCCAGAATCATTGCAGTAATGACTTTGGCTATCATATCTTTAACGGTAAGTTCATGCAGCGTAATTGGTGATATATTTAAAGCAGGTATGGGCTTTGGAATCTTTATTGTCGTGGCAATAATTGTCGTGATTATAATCGTCTTTTTACGGTTAAGTAAAAAATAGTCTTCGAAATTTTCTTACGATGGTTATCTGAAAATGTGTGAATCATGTAATTCATTTCATAAATTTTGTAACATTAATAGGTTGTAGGTGCTTAAGTTTGTGCTGTTAAAATTTATTAATTAGCAATTTAAAATTTTAAGTTATGAAGAAATTCCAGGATAATAAAAAGGCAGAAAAATCCAAATCAGAATATATTAAAGTAGAAGCCAATGTACGCCTGCATATTACGGATGCAGGGATAGGAAGACCTATTGTGTTAATTCCCGGCTGGCCGTTAAGCGACGAAATGTATGAATACCAGTACAATGATCTTATAAATAAGAATTTTCGTGTGATTGGTATCACATTACGAGGATTTGGAAAATCAGATAAACCATTCGGAGCTTACGATTACGATGTACATGCCGCTGATATTAAAAAGGTTTTAAAGGAACTCGATATCAAAGACGCCGTATTAGGTGGCTTTTCGATGGGTGGAGCAATTGCAATACGTTACATGTCTGCCTATAAGGGAGCACGTGTTTCGAAATTAGCTTTATTTGGGGCAGCAGCTCCTCTTTGGACACAACGTGGCGATTTCCCATATAATCTTCCGGAAAGTGCGGTTGATGAATTAATTACCCTAAACAATCAGGATCGCCCAAAGCTGCTTGCAAATTTTGCAAAGATCTTTTCTGCTACTGAAACCTCATTAAATAAAGGGATCAGTGGTTGGCTGAATGGGATTGGTCTAAGTGCTTCATCATACGCTACAGCACAATGTTTAATCGCCTTACGCGATTCCGATCTTCGGAAGGATCTGGCTAAGATTACCGTTCCAACATTGATTATGCATGGAAAAAAAGACAAAATATGTTCTTTCGATCTGGCTGAACAAATGAATGCAGGCATTGCAAATTCGCATCTTGTCGCGTTTGAAAACAGTGGTCATAGCTTGTTTCTGGAGGAAACACAAAAGTTTAATGCAGAGCTGATCGCGTTTGCATCGAAATAAGCTGATGCATTCATATGTAGAATTTACCCGCTTTATTTACAAATATCAATCTTAAATCAAATTTTAAAAAAATCATGAAAAAACTAAGTTCTAGTATTGTCGTACTGCTGATGTGCTACGTCTCCACTTTTGCCCAGGATAAGGTAGAATCAGAGCCTTTCAGAAATTGGGAAATAGGTATCAATGGAGGTATCGCCAATTTCAGCGGAGAATACAATATGTTTAAAGATGCCCGTTTTAACCATTTTAATCACTGGAACAATGATATAAACATTGGATTTGGTGCTTTGGTGAAAAGAAATTTTTCGCACGTATTTGCTGTTGAAGCAGCATGGAATTACTCTACGCTCTCAGGATCATGGAAGTACGATAATCGTGCAATGCCTGATTTTAAGACGCGTGTGAATGAGTTTGATGTGAATACAGTATGGAATATTAATAATTTATTCTCGACGAATAAGTTTGAACGTAAGATTTACTGGTATGCAAAAATTGGTTTTGGAGTAAGTCATATCAATGATATCGTTTCTGCAACTCCTTTAAATGGTCAACACTGGAAAGTTCCTGTCATTCCGCTTGGAACAGGTGTTGCTTTCCGCCTGAACGAAAATCTGAAGTTAAATATCGGAACTCAGTGGAGTTGGATAAATACAGACAGACTCGATGGCCGCAGAACTGACATGACCTCAGGAAATGTTAAACCCGGAAATACCGAGTCCGACATTATGGGAACAAAACTTTATACGCATGTTGGTCTTTCGTATACTTTTGGAAGAAAGAAGAAACCAGCTCCTGTTGTTATTCCTGAACCAGCTCCAATCCCTGAACCAACTCCAGAACCAAAACCGGTTCCAAAACCAGAACCAGTACCAGAAGTGATATTTGTTCAGCCAGCTGTAGTAGGTAATACATACAACATTCTGTTCGGTTTAAACTTTGGCTTCGACAAATATAACCTTGATGGTAAATCTTCAACAGAACTCGACCGTTTAGTGAAGGATTTGATTGATAATCCTACTGTCGATGTTGAGATCACGGCTCATACCGACTCAAGAGGTGCAGCTGCTTACAATATGACACTTTCTGAAAAACGTGGTAAATCCGTTAAAGATTACCTGATTGGAAAAGGAATCAGCGCTTCGAGAATTAAAGTTGAGGCGATGGGCGAAACAAAGTTAACAAACAAGTGTGCCGATGGCGTTCCTTGCACGAAAGCGGAACATGCCGCCAACCGTAGAGCTGAAGCTACAATTGTTGTTTGGAAGAAAAACTAAGACATTCGCCTGATTACAGGTAATGCTTAAAATAAAATTGAAGAGAGGTTGTCAATTGGCAACCTCTCTTTTTTAAAAATAGATTTTAGATCAATAATGAACACTTTATGGTTTGCTGTGTTATTCCAAAATATAAGTTTTTCTCTCACAATGAGATCTTATTATTAATACGATTAGCCTTTCTGCGAAAAGCCTGCCATATTTTTTAAGAAAGGACGTTTAAATAAAATGGAAACAAATTCAAATATCACAGAAAATGCGAGGTATGACGCCAATTTGGTGATGGCTGCGCGTTCCGGTGATGAAAAAGCATTTTCGAAGCTGATGAGCCGCTACAAAGATGCTATCTATTTCAGGCTTCTTAAAATGGTTGATTATAAAATCGATGCAGAAGAGCTAACTATTGAAACATTCGGAAAGGCGTTTACCAATATTCATCAATACGAATCGCAGTTTGCCTTTAGCACATGGCTATACAGTATTGCTTCCAATCATGCACTCGATCACCTTCGCAAGAAAAAGATCATTACCGTTCCTCTTGAATCGAAGTTTGAAAATGGGGAGTGGATTCGGGTCGAATACGATGAAAATCTAAGGGCCTCCTCCGATAATCCCGAAGAGGTATTAATTAAGAAACAGAATGCGGTACTCTTGCGCAAGACCATATCCTGTCTGAAGCCTAAGTATCGGAAGATAATCGAAATGCGCTATTTCAAGGAATATTCCTATAACGAAATTGCGGAAGAGCTAAATCTTCCTTTGGTAACAGTAAAAGTACACCTGTATCGTTCGCGCGAAATGCTTCTTGCACTTCTCAAAAGCAACCATATTAGTAGGTGGAACATCCTTTGACAGTTGGGGAACGCGATAATTATTATTAGTACTTTATGCGATTCAACAGTTCTTCGGATTTTAAATGGCATTTTTGCCAAAGTTCAGTTGCTTTTGTTATTTAGGAGAGAATATAGTGATTTATCAACAAACAATTGTTTCAATGATAAGTATGGTTTTAATTTATGTAATCCGCCATTTATGCAGGAAGTGAAAGATAAGGGCCCTGTAAATGATCATCTTGCAAATGAACGTACTTATCTTGCATGGATACGAACAAGCCTCGGAATCATGGTGTTTGGTTTTGTAGTGGTCAAGTTCACATTATTTATGAAGCAAATCCCTTTGTTGCTTGGTAAGGATGTCATCATCCAGCAAAAAGGGTATTCGGCATTTTTAGGTATCACTATCGTGTTGGTAGGCACAATTACTGCCATCCTGTCATACATCCGTTATAAGCGAACTGCACAACAATTGAAAGAAGGAGAATACGTGCATTCGTCGCTGCTAATCACTATTCTTACCGGATTTATCCTTTTAGTCAGTGTCTTTCTTATTGCATACCTCATACAAAGCACCTGAAAATGAAACTCTCAAATGTAAATGCACACCAAAGGATCCTATTATCAGTTTGGGTTCCATATTGTCATTAAAAATAAATTAATCACATGAACGTTCGTATAATTTTTCTCTTCATACTATTGCTAAAGGTTTTGTATGTCGATGCTCAGGAGCTATTTACACCGCCCATTAAGCCCTATAATACCGCTTTTAAGGCGGGCGAAAACCTTACCTATCAGATCCGGTATGGTTTGATTGTGGGCGGGACCACCTCGCTTACGCTTGCAGAGGTGGTACTCGATGAAAAATTTGTCTTCCATGCGAAGGCGATTGGACAAACTTCGGGAATGGCCGACAAAATTTATGAAGTAAAAGATATCTACGAAAGCTGGTTTGATAAGGAAACCAACCTTCCTTATAAACAAGTGCGAAACATCAGTGAAGGTGGCTATAAATGGTATAACGAAGTTACTTACAACCGCGAAAACAATACGGTTAATTCAATGAAATCGGGTATTCACAGTGTTCCTGAAAAGATTCTCGATTTGGCTTCCACCTTTTATTACCTTCGACGGATCGATTTTTCGAATATCAACAGAGGTGACGTGATTTTTGTAAATATGTATTTTTCTGACGAAATATTTCCTTTTCGGCTTAAATACAAAGGGCGCGAAAATGTCAAAACAAAATTTGGAAAGATTAAGTGTTTTAAAATAAGCCCTGTGGTCGAGGTGGGGCGCATGTTCAAAGCGAAGGACGATTTAACCGTTTGGTTTACCGATGATGGCAATTGCCTGCCTGTGCTGGTTAAAATGGATATTCGCTATGTTGGCGCTGTTTATTTAGAACTCACCAAATATCAGAACACCGTAAATCCATTGATGTTTCAATAGTAAGAAGATTGATGTTAAAGAGTTTTAAAATATCGTTGAAGTTCACAGATATTGTTTTTCATCTGCGTTTATCTGCGTGATCTGAGGGAATATATTGCCGCGACAATCTATTACTACATCTTAACCGCGGTATAATTTCACATATTTTTATTGGTGATAAAAAATTGTCCTTGTTTCAAAAGATAAAGCAATTGCTATATTTGTAGTAATTTAATAGGACGCTTTTATACATACACTCAAATCGAATAGGTATGTATGGGTTTGTCTAAATGATAAATGTGTAGCAGTAATTGTTGAGTACTATGCAGCCATTAACAGACTTAGTCAGAGGGATTAAGGTTTTGGAACCATTTCTAACTCAACATGGGTTTGAGTTAGAAAAGTACGAAAACGGACAAGGTTCGGGCGGTCAATTTACTATTGCCATATTTGTAAGCGGACGCAAAAAATTCATTGTCAATTACCGCTTTTCAATTGCGCAAGTTATTTATCAATTTGATAGCGCAAAAGTGTGCCATGACTTTTACCTTGATCAGCTTGGACTTGCCGACAAGAAAAAGCTTCCTGATTTTCATTCGGAAGATAAACTCATCGCCTTTACACACCTGTTGCATGACTTTGAGCTTCTAATCAATGATTTCTTTGGTGGTGACTGCCGCCAATTAAACGCGTTTTCAAAACTTCAGGACAATGTCATTTCGGAATATGGCGGGATAGCACGCGAAGAATACGATCTGAAACTTGATAAAGACCGGATTGAAGAAGCCCGGCAAAAATTCAAAAGCAAAGACTTTAAAGGAAGTATCGAAATTTACCGGACAGTTGAAATTCGTGGTTTGCTGAATGACCTCGACAACCGTTTAATCGATTTCTGCGAACGGCATTTTTAAGAACCGTAGCATTTACATATTTTAAACACTTTGTGCGATTATTCATAGTGGTGATAAAATTAACTACACAAATAATAACAAACCTTCAAAAAATTTCGGTCAGGTGATGCAACCTTTAACAGACGACAACCATCTTAAAAAGACTAACGATCTTTTTTAAGCAGTAATATGAATAAAATTATATTGATTTTTATAATGAGTTTGTTGATATTGAACAGCTGTTTATATGATAAACTACCTAAGACCGAATGCATTTCCGATAATCCGATTGAAGATTTCGCGTGGCTTAAAGCGATCAAAAGCACGATGACGAATTGCGGTTGCGAGATTTCAATCATACAAGGAACCTATAATAACCAAACTGTTTTTTTCACAGCACTTACTGATGCTTTATGTGATGGAATTAACATGCCTACACTTTACGATTGTGAAGGAAAGGTTGTTCGGATTTTTAAGAGCACCGATTACCGCGAATTCTATGATCAGGTAACCCGTGACAAAGTGTTGTACAGATGCAAAACCACATTATAATGAATTCATCTACACTTATCTTTTCGGAGCAATGCAATCCGAAGTTCAAGGAATCAATCCGCAAACGATTAACATCGAAATCAGCCGCAATTATTAAGGCCTCCTTTTTAACAAGTTTGCCATTCTATGGGAAACTGTTCCGGATTTATTACAAGCTGATTTGAACACCCCTGCATTTTCTGTTCTGCTTTACAAATTAAACGCGTCAGGTCATCCGCAAGTACCGGAAGAATTTAGGTTCAATATCTGCTGAGGCTGAATGATGCAATCGTGCGCTATTTGCATAATATGTATTTACACCTGTTGATAAAACAGCTACACTTGTCGGGTAAAGGGCTACATCTGCCAAGTTGTTGATAAATAACAAGAAATTATCAATAATAGTTTGTTTTATTTAGTCAGATTTGCTTCGTTATATTAAATGATTCGGGATAAACAGACGCAGCAGTCATTCAGACAGTTGTTGCGATTGTGATTATGTTTTTAATTCTAATGGACGGAATTATGAAAAATTATTGCTGAATACTTGGAAGCCTTTATATACGCGGCTTCAATTTCTAAAATAAGTATCTATATCTTATCATTTACCCTGGGTTACGCACATTTTATTCCGCGGTTATTTATATGTTTCCCACTTGATTAACTCACACAAAAAAAAGACCGCCTCCGATATTCGGGGACGGTCTCTTCTTGATTAAAAAAATGGTTCTAAAACTGGTATCCGGTTGAAAGGCCGAAACCGGTATTCTTTACGGATGTTTTATCATCGGGGAATTCGTTGTATGCCGAATTGATTTTTAGCAAACCTAATTGCATATTCAACTGGCAAAATACACCATTCGACATTTCGTATCCGACAAATGCGTTGGCACCTGCATCGAATGCTTTGTAAAATGGAACATCGAGCGGATCTGTCAATTCAATTGTATTTTTGAATTCAATATCACTTTCGATGGTGGGCAAGTCGCTTGTTGTTTTCACTTTACCGTTGATTCCATAAGCAACATAGGGTCCTGCTCCGGCAATGAAAGATCCGTTACCACATGCTGCTTTGTAAACAAAGTTTAAGGGCATTTCGAGGTAATTGATACTTGTTGTACTGTTCGACATCTCGCTTTTTGTTTTGGAACCTTTGGTCGAATAGAGCAATCCGGGCTGGAAATAAAATTGCTGTGCAATTGGTATTTGCGCATTAAATCCGATGTGAAATCCAAGGAGCATGTCATTGTTCAGTTTATCTCCGTTGTATGCTTTTCCGGTCATATTCTGAAGGTTTAAACCGCCAATAATTGCAAACGAAGTTTTGGGACTGTCCTGTGCTGATGCAAACGATACTGAAAGCACGAGTATCAATAAGCTTGTAAATAGTCTGTTTTTCATACTAATGAGTTTTAAATGAATAAATAAAATGTATTCCGGAATAGTCAATAGCATTCCGGGCAAAAGGCGGTTATTACCGGTTTTACTTTTGCCAGTTTGTTTTTTGCTTTGACCTATGATTTATTAAGCTGTTTCTTTTTCAGCTTCAGCTTTCATTTTTTGATTTGCAGTAATCAGAAACTCTACCCGGCGGTTTTGAGAACGGCCATCTATTGTAGTGTTGTCATATTTTGGGGCTGATTGACCAAATCCTTTTGTTCTTACACGGCTGCCGGCAATACCCATTGAGGTGAGATAATCCGAAACAGAACCAACCCTGCTTTGTGACAAGCACAAGTTATCTGTCTTCGTCCCTTTATTGTTGGTATAGCCCTGAACTTCAATATCCGTGTCGGCATAAAAAGTCAGAATCGCAACCAGTTTATCAAGGTTAATTTTTGCTTCTGCCAAAAGTGACGAGGTATCGAATCCAAACAGAAAATTACTGTTGAATTCAATATCAATTCCTTCGGCTACACGCTCAACCTTTACATCAGGGATCGTATTTTCGATTTCAGATGCTTGTTTGTCCATCATATTGCGAATGTTCGTGCCGGTTTTACCTCCAACAGCTGCACTTAAAAATGATATTAACCGCTTTCTAAAAGTCTTCATAATTGCAATCGTTAATTAAAAAGATTCCTTTTCTTAAAAAATACCCGGCAAAAATAGGCGAGTGGTTGCAAATGTGTGTTACAAAATTTTCGAGAATAGTTGCATAATTCACACCTTTGGGGAAGAAAGGAAAAGTTAGAAGACAGAAGTCAGAAGAAGTCGGAAGGACGAAAATCCGGATACAAAAGAATTGACACCTTTGGCTAAAGCCGTTTGGGTATTAGGTATCATCACATAACATGCATTACGGGCAATTCAAAGCAGAAGATGATCGCAAATATAGGATAGCCTTTCACTTTCATCTGCGTTTATCCGTGCGATCTGCGGGAACACTTAATTTATTTCCCGATAGAATCCTTTTCGGCTTTTGCTTTTTTCTTAAAATAACCACGCAATAGAAAATTGTGCTGTGCGGCTTCGAGATCGTCATCTAATTTCTTCGAACTGCTCTCGAGGTTCTTCATCGATTCTTTTAAATAAGTGCCTGCTTCTTTGTCGTGGAGTAAGACACCAATTGCAGAGTTAGGATTACTCCCTGCATTTTTAAGATTTGTAATGAACACTTTGGCGGTATCAGCCATTTGCTGCAATTTTGTAACCGATGCTTTTACCGAATTGAAGACAGTTGTATCGGTCGTTAATTCGTTCGCCAATGTACCTTTTTTATTGAGCGAAGAACTAAAAGTGGCCAGCGAGCTGATCATTTGCTCTGCCTTTACAGTTGCAGTATGAAGCGCAGCAGTAGCCGCATTTATATTTGCATATACCGAAGTATCGTTCATCAACTTTCCGATGGTTCCTTCACCATCGACTAACTGGTTGGTAATGGTTTTAATATTTGAAGTAATCGTAAGCAGGTTTTCGTTGTTATCCTGAAGCGTATTAATCATATCTTCGGAAGTAAACATCCGCTCTACTGCCAGCGTATCACCCTCTTCGACCTGCGCAAAATCTATGGTTCCGCCGTATATAACAAGAATCTTATTCCCGATAATACCATCGGTACTTATTTTAACCTTAGCATCTTTTCGAATATATTGTTGCGATTTTGTTGAGATATTCAGATTTACCTCCACCTGAGATTTCCCAAAGAAATTCATGCTTTTTACAGTACCGATCTTTACGCCGGAATACCAGACATTATTACCCTCTTTCAACCCGCTTACATCATCAAAAATCGAAATCACGCCCATTTTGGTGTTAAATGTTTCGCGTATGTTGCCTATAATCAGAATTCCTGCCAACAGAAATATCAATCCTAAAAAAATAAAAACGCCGACAATTACTGCCTGTTTATTGGGTGATTCATTCATGACCTATTGTATAAAATTGTAATTAAAGAAACCCTGAACCTGTTCATCATTGGTATCGAAAACTTCCTTAAATGTTCCGATTTTCAAGAATTTGCCTTCAAACATCATGGCTATCCGGTTGCCAGTATTCTTGGCGCAGGTAAGATCGTGTGTAATAATAACTGAACTAGTGTTGTATTCGCGCTGAACATCGTTGATCAATTCAATGATTTCGGCACTTGTTATCGGATCGAGACCCGACGTCGGTTCGTCGTACAACATGATTTCGGGCTTCAAAATCAAGGTACGTGCAATACCAATTCTTTTACGTTGTCCGCCCGAAAGATCGGAAGGCATTTGTTTTAATTTATCTTTTAACCCCACCGCCTCGAGCACCTCTTCCACTGATTTCAGTACCTCTTTTTTACTTAGGCTTTTGAAGTTCATGGTTAACGGGAATGCCAGGTTTTGGAAAACATTCATGCTGTCGTATAAAGCGCTGTTTTGAAACGAAAAGCCAATTCGTAAACGCAACGCATCTAATTCCTTGGTATTTAACTGATCGACATGCTGTCCCAATACAAGCACTTCTCCTTTATCGGGTTTAAGCAGACCAATTATTATTTTTATCAGCACCGATTTGCCTGTCCCCGATTTGCCGAGTACAGCGACATTTTCGCCCTTAAAAAGGTTAAAATCGATCCCCTTCAGAACTTCCAGATCGCCGAACGATTTATGCAAGCCGGTAATGGCAATAACCGATTCGTGTTCATCAATGATGTGTTGTTTCAGTTTTTCCATTGTTTTAAAAATATCGGAACCAGTTGGCTATCTGAACAATAATTACTTCCTCCACAAATATCAGGAACATGGCAAGTACGACGGCCTGGTTGGCTGCTTTACCCACACCCCGCGTTCCCTGTGTGGCATGATATCCTTTGTAGCATCCCACAACACCAATCGTGAATCCGTAAGCAACTGTTTTAAATACAGCAGTTGCGACATCAAGAAAGTTAATGGTTTTAAAAGCATTTAAATAAAAGCTGATGATACTGCTGGTTTCTTCAGCATGAACATTTATATAGGAGCCATATAGTGCGACAAAACTGCAATACAATGCCAGGATTGGGATGGCAATTGTCGTGGCCATTATACGCGTAACGACTAAATATTTAAATGGATTAATAGCCGAAACTTCCATCGCATCTATCTGCTCGGTAACTTTCATCGAACCAAGTTCGGCACCAATGCTTGAACCTACTTTCCCGGCACAGATCAGGGCGGTTACTAAAGGCCCCAGCGCTTTTATAATTGCAATGCCGATCAATGAAGGGAGCCATGATGTTGCCCCAAAGTCTTCCAGTGAAGGACGTGATTGTTTTGTAAATACAATCCCGACAATAAAACCGGTCAGCGAGATCAACGCGAGCGATTTTAATCCAACTTCGAAAGTTTGATGAATTACCTCACGCATGTGAAAAGGTCTTTTGAATACTTCTTTAAAGAAAAGTGCAATAAATTTATAAGCCTTGTAAATGCCTGTAAAGTAATCATCAAGTCCTCTTGTGAGTATGTATTTTCTATTGCCGAAAATGCTCATTGAATATGTGTTTTGCAATCAGTTCTCTTTGTCAGATTTCTGACTGCAAGGCCTGTCTTGATTATTCCTGTTTTGATCATTCCTGAAATTTTTGACGCATAAATTACTTTGCAAAGATGTAAAGAACAAAGTGAAAAAGTGTTATATAGTTTTTGAAATATTTTACAATATTCACACATCTCTAAAAAATATTCTGAAAAACCAGTGCGATTGGGTATTGAAAACTATAAAATCGGCTATGCAAGTCTGAATTATCACCATCCTTTCAGTGCTCTGAACCTTACTTAATCTGAGAATTTTGATTTTCTACCACCAAAAGCTAATAATACCGATGTACAATCATGCTTATTATTTACTAAATGTGGGAATGATGTAATATATTCTGTGAATAGTGTAACGCATTTGGGTAGCAGGCTTTTCATCTTTGTTACGTAATTTTTATATCGGAAATTACAATTACTAAATAACAAAACAGACCAAAACAAATATCCATGAAATCAAATGATGTTACAGCAAATACAAATTGGTTAATAGACCAGGAAAACAGTGAGATTGGATTTAGTGTTAGGCATTTAGTGATTGCCCGTGTAAAAGGTGAGTTTAAAACATTTGATGCGCGAATAACTACCAACGGAAGGAACTTTAGAACTGCCCAGATAGAATTCTGGGCCGATACTGCTTCAATCACAACCAATCATGTGAAACGTGACTGGCATTTAAAAAGCAGTGATTTTTTTGATGTGAAAAACCATCGGCATATCACATTCGCCTCAACGTCTATCGGAGTATCAGCTTCGAATGGTGACCATGATATGTGGGGCGATTTATCAATGATGGGTATAACCCGTAAGGTAAAACTCAATGTTCATTTCGGAGGCGTCTTAATCGATCATTGGGGATATGAAAGAGCCGCTTTTACAGTTTCAGGAATGATCAACAGATGCGATTTTGGACTGACCTGGAATGCATCTTCTGAAACCGAAGAATTAGTGATAGGAGATGAAGTCGCAATTTTATGCGAGGTGGAACTTACCAATAAAGTTCGCGCCGGTGCGGAGATGCAATCAGAGATGGCAGATGTCATTTAACTTTCAGGATAACTGTTTCAACCTAAATAAGTCTTGTTATGAGACAATTAAAAATTTCAAAACAAATCACTTACAGAGATTCTGCATCACTTGATCTATATTTCAATGAAATTAAGAAGATCAACCTGTTAGAGATTAATGATGAGGTTATCCTTGCGCGAAGAATGAAAAATGGAGATCATAAGGCGTTTGAGAAGCTGATTACCTCAAATCTTCGTTTCGTTATTTCAGTTGCCAAACAATACCAAAACAGGGGCTTAATACTATCTGATTTAATTAATGAAGGAAATATAGGACTTATTAAAGCGGCAGAACGATTCGACGATACAAGAGGACTTCGGTTTATCTCCTACGCAGTATGGTGGATCAGACAATCGATATTACTGGGCATTGCTGAAAATGCAAGAATTGTGCGCATTCCGGTGAACAAGAGTAATCCCATTACAAAGGTGAGCAATGCATTTGCCAAACTCGAACAGGAATTTCATCGTGAACCACTGCCTGAGGAGGTTGCTGAAGTGCTGCATTTTCAAATTCGGGTTGTAGAGGAGACTTTACAAATTGCAGATTTTCCAGTATCGATCGATGCACCGATATACGAAGACAGTGAAAATACGATGGTGGATATTTTGGTCAATAAAGATGCAGTAAGTCCGGATAAAGATCTTGTAAATAACTCATTGAAAATTGAAATTGATCGGGTTCTTGCAAAATTAACTGACATTGACGTATCCATTTTACGCTCTTATTTTGGATTGCAAGGCGAAAAGGTATTATCCCTCGACGAAATCGGTATGAAAATGGGATATACCCGCGAAAGGGTTCGTCAACTTAAAGAAATTGCGATTAAAAAGCTGAAGAACAAACAGAAATGTAGTCTTCTCCGTTCTTTTTTGGGCTAAAACGTCCTTTAACTATTAATGAATCTGATTCTTAGTTTCTTTACCTTGTTGTTGCTGCGTGAAAATAGATATTTTGATATTGAATTTATTGTTTGAATGGATGTGTTAGTTCGTAGTTTAGTTAGTAGTGTGTAGTCGATACAACGAAGGGGAATTCCCCTTCGTTGTTTATTTCCAGCCCATTTTAATACAAAAATAGGTCCCACCAGAGCCGCAAAAGTCGCACAACTTTTGAATAGAATTTCATTATTCGCACATTTTGGAGGTTGGATGCTTTATTTTGGATAAATATGTCGGAAATTATTACATAAATTGACAAATTAATACTAATTGTGTAAATATATTGCGATATTTACAAGCAGAAAGAAGTCAGAAGACCGGAGTCGGAAGTCTGAAGATGTGCCATTTGGGTCTCCCGATTTTCAATCAAAAATTAAACATTTCATAGCCATGATAAGCGAAGATCAGGATTTGACAGATGCCCAGTTACTACGTCTAAATGCAGAAGAGCAACTGAAAATGAAGGAGATGAATAGTCGCGATTCAGCGATTGATATTGACACGAAAAGGCTTATGCATGAGCTTCAGGTGCATCAGATTGAATTGGAAATGCAGAACGAAGAGCTACGTCGGGCGAATGAAACAGCAGAAACGGCGCTTCGAAAATATACTATGTTATATGATTTTGCTCCAATGGGCTATTTTACACTCGATGCATATGGTACTATAGAAGATCTGAACTTTACGGGTGCTGAATTGCTTGGTGACAGGCGCTTTAGTTTTGTTGGTAGCAACTTTAAACTATTTGTCTCCGACGCCTCGAAGGATATATTTAATGCATTCCTCAATACTGTATATGCTGGCAATGCCAAAAAATCGTGCGAGGTGATACTGGGTTATTCAGATCATCTTCATCGAAATGTATATATGGAAGGTATTGTCACTGGCGAAGATCGGAATTGCCTTTTGTCGGTCGTCGATATTTCTGGCTTCAAAAAGTAAGTGCGACTTCATTTATAAGTTAATATAAATTGTAATTGAGAGATTTTAGAAAATGTTTGCTTACCTTAATTAATACCGGATGAAACTTTACATCAAAAATATGGTGAGTAATCGCTGCAAAATGATCGTGAAATCTGAACTCGAAGAGTTTGGATTGCATTTCATTATTGTGGATCTGGGCGAAGTTGAAATTATGGAAAACATCTCCGAAGAACAACGGATCCTTTTAAATCTGAACCTCGAAAAGTCAGGACTCGGATTGTTGGATGATCGAAAAAGGGTGCTGATCGAGAAAATCAAGAATATCATCGTCGATTTAGTCTACTTCTCGGAACAACAGCCAAAGATAAACCTTTCGGATTATTTAAGCGGAAAACTTAATTACGACTATACGTATTTAGCCAACCTTTTCTCGGATAGTCAAAGCGAGACCATCGAACACTTCTTTCTGAACCATAAGATTGAAAGGGTAAAAGAATTGCTCGTATATGATGAGATCAGTCTTACCGAGATTGCTTATAAACTGCATTACAGCAGCGTCGCTCATCTGTCGAATCAATTTAAGAAGATGACAGGATTAACTCCGTCTAACTACAAGGATCTAAAGATTAAAAGGCGCAAAGCTCCGGAGAAGGTGTGAAATATGTAAGTTTTATAAATAGTTGTGTAACTTGTTCCCAGCAAATGTGCGCAACTTTGTGGTATGAAATTTATTAATTAAAGTTCGCAAGTGAAATAGAAATATTGCATTAAAAAAGATCAAAAACTGCGCGCATAAAATCATTAGGTAACCCCACGGGTATTACTTAACGCTATAATTCGACTGAAAACTCCATAAGGATCTATATTTCAGTTATCTGATCAAATAAAATTTGCCATTTGAATGACTCGGTCCAAAAATAAGGCCTGAATCTGTGTGGGCAAAATCTTCTTTTAGCCAGGGAATGCTACAATTTAAGCATTTTTTTATCAAATCGTAAAAGGGAATATTTCCGGCAATATTTCAAAATCCATTTTCTATTTATTTAAAAACAAGCTGATGGCCTTCAATTAAGCACCATCAGAATATATTATACATTAATTGTACAGATGAAGCTTTATATCAAAAATATGGTGAGTAATAGTTGTAAAACAATTGTTAAGTCCGAGATTAAAAAACTCGGATTGAATCTCCTTTTTATTGAATTAGGTGAAGTGGAAATTGCAGAAAATATGGCCGAAGAACAACGTTATCAGCTCGATATAAATCTCCAAAAACTGGGGCTTGAGCTGTTGGACAACAAGAAAAGCATGATCGTTGAACGCATAAAAAACAGGATTATTGAATTGGTGCACTATTCCGACAAACGGATGAAGGTGAAGCTCTCTTTTTATCTAAGCGAAAAACTGGAATACGATTATACTTATTTGGCCAATCTTTTTTCAGAGAATCAGGGTATTACAATTGAACATTTTTTCCTTAATCACAAAATTGAACGGGTAAAGGAATTGCTTATTTACGATGAGACAAGTCTTACCGAAATTGCCGATAAAATGCAATATAGTAGTGTTGCCCATCTGTCGAGTCAGTTTAAAAAAATAACAGGTTTAACACCATCTAATTACAAACTGCTTCGGCTTAAAAAGCGTACACCACTTGAAGAGATGTAGGCAATATAAAGTGAATGGACTGATGAACGAATCGGTTCAGTAACGATTTGCTGGTGATGAACTGCAAGCTGCCAGTTGCAGGCCACCAGAAGCTCCCTGTTATTTTATCCATACTAAACGTCATCGAAGAATATCTTTTGTTAAAGAATATTCATAACTTTGAGATCCCGAAACGCAAATCGTTTGATGAGCCGGAGGGGATTTATATCGTATCATATTTATATTTATGACTCACGAAGATTTTAACGTAAAGGTACTGGGCGATCGGACGATTATGTCGCCGCTAAAACCATCACTTCTTCCCGAAGGAGTGTCGTTTGGATTTATTGAAAATCACGACAGGGTTTTGCTCGATGCTTCATTGGAGAATTTTAAACTTTGCCAGGAAAAAGGCGAAACACCCATTTCGTTCGAAAAAGCGGGACCCCATAAACATCTTTATTTCGAGGCTTCTAAAACAAAAGTGGCCATCGTAACATGTGGCGGCTTATGCCCCGGTTTAAACAACGTAATACGTAGTGTTGTCAATGAACTTCACTACAGGTATAATGTTGACAAAGTGATTGGAATTCAATATGGGTACGAAGGTTTTATTCCAAAATATAAACATCCGGTAATCGAACTTACGCCTCAACGGGTTGAGAGCATTCATCTTTTTGGAGGAACCATATTGGGGTCTTCGCGTGGACTGCAAGATACCGGTGAGATCGTTGATGCGCTTATTTCACTCGATGTTAATATCTTGTTTTGCATTGGTGGCGACGGTACTTTACGTGGTGCCCATGCGATATATAAAGAAATCGCACGTCGGAACCTTGATATTGCTGTTGCCGGTATCCCCAAGACAATTGATAACGACATTAATCTGATTGATAAATCATTTGGGTTCGAAACAGCGTTCGACATTGCCAACCAGATCATTAGTTGTGCACATAACGAAGCAATTGGCGCCTACAACGGAATATCAGTGCTTAAACTGATGGGGCGCGATTCGGGATTTATTGCAGCTTATGCGGCTCTTTCGATGCAGGCGGCAAATTTTGTACTTGTTCCTGAGATGAAATTCGATTTACATGGGCCGAAAGGTTTCCTGAATGCTTTGCGAAAACGCCTCGAAAGCCGTCATCATGCACTTGTTGTAGTCGCAGAAGGTGCCGGGCAACACTTTTTTGATTGCGACACTTTTGAAAAAGATGCCTCAGGAAACACAAAAAATAAAGACATTGGTTTGTATCTGAAAGAGAAAATAGCGGAGGAATTCAATGCGAAAAACATTCCATTTTCGCTCAAGTACATCGATCCGAGTTATATTATCCGGAGTGCTCCGGCCAATGCCAGCGACAGCAAGTTTTGCAGCCTTCTGGGTCAGAATGCGGTTCATGCAGCAATGGCTGGTAAAACTGATTTTGTAATTGGACACTGGAATAACTTATACACACTGCTCCCTATACCGATCTCGGTCTCACAACGAAAGAGAATTGATATTGAAGGCGAATTGTGGTGGAATGTTCTCGAAACCACCGGTCAGCCTGTGTTGATGAAGAATTGAGAAGTTGGAAGAAGGCACATTCATTCGTATATTACTATTAAGTTGCAGTATATCTTTTGGATCGAAGAGCATGATTCCATGCATTCCGGATACCCGCTATGGAACTCGCGTGAGTTTATTGGTTGCGTGTTCTATTCATCCCTTTTTGCGGTATTTGTGCAATGCCCGTTTCACGTGTGTCCTTTTTCATCTCAATCGTAAATGACGTACATTATCTAAAAATGTGTGAATATTGCAATATTTGCCCATAATTGTGTAACATTTATCAGTGCAATGATTCTTAATTTCATGCTTTTATAACTCACTCATAAAATGATGAAGAAAAAAGACGAAATTATCCTTCATTCAACCAGGTTGAAAAGCGGAAAAGAGAATAAGAGCATTTCGGCGCACCCCTTGTATTCGGCAGGTGAAGATTTTTACAGTATATTTCATGAGGAGAAAAAATCTGTATCAGCGAATTATACCAAAATTTCAGGGAATAAAATAGCTTGATAAAATTGATTCGAATGCACATTTTAGCGTTTAAGACAACCCCGGATTTTTTTAGTTAGCGAGGCTGCCAGTCGCTTATAGCCAGCAGCAACCATTACAAAGTCCAATTAGCTATACCAAACGTCATATTAAATTCATTATTATCCTTTACCCATTTTAAAAAAGCAGATATCACTCATTTCCCAATATGTGTGAATGATGTAACTAATTCCAATAGTTTTGTAACAATTATCTTGTTAAAGATGCTCAACTTAGTTCTTTCAAAAATCATTCATAAAAATGAAAGAAGTAAACAAAAATACGAACCTGTCTGCAAGGCAGTCGGGCAACAAAGCGAAAAACAATTTCAAGGGATATCCGTTGTATCCTAAAAGTGAAGATATTTATAACAACGATCAGGATGATAGTGATATAGATCCTGAAAATATTTCCAAATCCAAAGAATTAAACGGTGGGGAAGATGTTTTATCAATCGACGAAGAGGATGATATCAGTGATGAATCCAATAGCGATCTGGATGTTCCGGGATCAGAATTGGATGATGACCAGGAAGCGATCGGAAGCGAAGACGAAGAGAATAATTATTATAGCATAGGAGGTGAAGATCACGAAGATCTGGAAGAAGACAAAGAAGATTGAAAAACCTTCACCATAATGTAATTTCACAAACACTTAAAATATAAAAAGATGAAAAAGGTATTAATTGCACTCGATTATGATCCAACCGCCAAGAAGGTGGCTGAAGTTGGCTTCGATTTCGCAAAAACGATGGGAGCTGAGGTTGTTTTACTACATGTAATTTCCGATCCGGTCTATTATTCTTCGACCGATTATTCACCGATCATGGGATTCACCGGCTATTTGAATACGGATCCATTGCAACTAAACACATTGGAGATGCTTAAAACAGCCTCTTTAAAATACTTGGATAAGACGCGTATTCACCTTGGTGATAATACCATTCAGACGGTTGTCGAAGAAGGTGATTTTGCAGAATCTATTCTAAAGACAGCCAAAAAAATGCATGCCGATATGATTATTTTGGGTTCGCATAGCCAGAAATGGCTCGAAAATATTGTGATGGGAAGTGTTACCGAAGAAGTTTTACGTCTGTCAACCATTCCGCTATTCATCATCCCAACGAAAAGTCGTAAGTAACCTGAAAACTTGATGCTGGCGATTCGTAATATAATTGTTATTTTAAAATTCAGAAAATAAGGTTGGTGTATTTTACTAATAAGTAATAGCCCATATATAATGTTGTATTTTTTTCTTTGCGGTCTTTCGCGTCTTTGCGCGACTTTGTCTTTAGGTTCACGCAGAGACGCTAAGTTCGCAAAGTAGGAAAATAGATTTATCCATTTTCTTAATTCAAGAAATACGACATTATTTAATTCACTATACTTATGTATTCTACTGAGGTTGAATATAGGAGATGGTTTTGAAACCTTATTTTCTAAGCCTTACCTTAGTAGCAATTTTTAGTCCCAAAGCCACAAAAACCTTATTACCTTATTGGATTTCATATGTTTTACGCTTTGCCATCTATCGAACTAAGGTTATTAGCTTTGCTGATCTTCGATTCCATACGATCTTTAATAAACAAATTATTTATGGTTGGAGCAGGTTTGCAAAATTACTCACACGATCCGTTGCAAAACCTGTGTCCCTTATCGAAACTTCTTTCCGATACAAGTTGTTTATTTGATCGATTCCGTTTAAGTTGTTCAATTAATAGTAAACTATATGAAAGTGAAAGAACTCAAACCCCGGCAGGTGGTGCTTTTACGTCATGGTGAAAGCGTTTGGAACAAGGAGAACCTCTTTAGTGGCTGGACCGATGTCGATTTATCCGAACATGGCAAGGAAGAAGTGCTGCAGGCAGGTCGTGTCCTGAAAGAAAGCGGGTTTACTTTTGATATGGCATTCACATCTGTGTTGAAACGGGCCATCCGAACTTTGTGGATTGTGCTCGACGAGATGGATCTGATGTGGATACCGGTTGTGAGGGATTGGCGTTTGAACGAGCGCCATTACGGCGCTTTACAGGGACTCAACAAATCGGAAACAACGAAACAATACGGCGAAACGCAGGTCAACTTGTGGCGCCGTAGTTACGACATTCCCCCGCCTGCACTCGAAGAGACAGATCCGCGACATCCGGCTCATGATGTTCGTTACAGCCATCTTCATCCGGAACAGCTCCCCGCCACCGAATGCCTGAAGGATACGGTGGCGCGTTTCCTCCCATGCTGGCACGACGATATTGCGCCATTGGTGCGGAGCGGACAATCGGTCCTGATTGTTGCGCATGGAAACAGCCTTCGTGCGTTGGTTAAATACCTCGACAATATTTCCGACGCCGACATCGCTGCTGTAAATATCCCTACCGGAATACCACTTGTGTATGAACTCGACGAAGAGCTCCGTCCGATTCGTCATTATTACCTCGGCGATGAGGCAAAGATTCAGGAGGCGATTAATGCAGTGGCCGATCAGGCTTCGGTGAGAAAATAGTAGTCTCATGCAATTGTCTACCATTGTCTTATATAACCGATATAGAACATTCTATCACTGTCGAATCTATTTTCCATGCTGATGGTATGTTTACACTTTCACATGTCACAATAATTCGCCTCAAAGTTGTTCCTTTCACCCACGACCGGTTAACTGATTCCGCCGGAAGGCTTAATGTGTGAATGATGTAAATCTTTGTCGAAATTGTGTAACAGCCATGAATGTAATACCCGTTACCTTTACTTTCATAAATTAATATAAAAAATACAAAATGAAAAAGTCTATTTTTGGAATTCTAATGATTTTCATGTTTAGTGTAACCATGGCGTTTGCAGGCGAAGTAAAGGCTGTTGCAGAAAATACTGCTGCTGTGGTTAAAACAGAGAATAAACTATCGGCTGAAGAGGTCGCCAGTATGACAAAACGTGTTGAAGAAATTCGCAGCATGGATAAATCAGAAATGACTTCTGTTGAAAAACGTGAACTACGTAAAGAGGTTAAAGGAATTAAAGAGAATGTACGCAAAAATGGTGGAGTCATTTACATTAGTGGTGCTACCATTTTACTGATTATCCTTATTATCATTTTGATCTAAGCAATGATAATGTGTTAAACACCTGGGAATTGGATTGTGGGTGTAATTGTTATCCACCAGATCAGTCCGGGATGAAAAACCGCAATTAATATATTAAAATATGCAATACTGATTAGTATTGCATATTTTATTCCTTGAAATTCAGCAGGTCCGCAATATTCCGGAAAAGAGCAGGAAGAATCGGTTGGAGGATATATGATCAAAAATGTAAAAAATCGCTCAGCGTAACTAATTTGAGAACACAATTCCTAACATATTCTATTCGGCAGCTATTCGTTGTTTGTCTGATTGTAATTGGCTCTTTTAATATGGCGTCATCGCAGGAATATTTCCAGCAGGAAGTCAATTATAAAATACACGTTGCCCTTGATGACAAGCGCAATGAATTAAATGCATTCGAAACGATTGAATACATTAACAACTCACCCGACACGCTTCAATTTCTCTATTTCCACCTGTGGCCCAATGGTTATCAGGATAATAACACCGAATTAGCGAAGCAATTATTTGGTTCGAAAGGGAAGGAAAAACTGTTTAATGATCCGGAACTGCAAGGATATATTGACTCGTTGGACTTTAAGATCGGCGGTCAGCCGGTTCAATGGAATTTATTGCCCGGCCAACCCGATATATGTCAGCTCTGGCTTACGAAAGGCTTAAAGCAGGGTGACACACTAAAAATCACGACTCCATTTCATGTAGTAATCCCTAAAGGTGTCACTTCAAGGTTAGGCCATATTGGTGAATCGTATCAGGTTTCGCAATGGTATCCCAAACCGGCTGTTTACGACAAGTCGGGCTGGCATCAGATGTCGTACCAGGATCAGGGAGAATTCTATTCTGAATTTGGCCGTTTTGATGTCAGTATTACTTTGCCTGACAATTACGTTGTAGGCGCTACCGGTAACCTTCAAAATAAGGAGGAAATGGAAATGCTTGATCAGCTTGCTGCTGATACCTCCTGGATATCGACCCTTGATTATAAAGATGTTGGTTTTCCGCCTTCATCCAAAAAGCTGAAAACCCTTCAGTATACAGAAAACAACATTCACGATTTTGCATGGTTTGCCGATAAACGGTTTCATGTATTGAAAGGGAGAGTGAAACTTCCTGAGTCAGGCAGGGACGTAACCACTTGGGTAATGTTTACCAACCAACAGGCGGAAATCTGGAAAGATGCCATTCCCTATGTGAACAATGCAATCACTTTGTTCTCGAAATGGAATGGAGAATACCCGTATCAAAGTTTCACCGCTGTTCAAAGTGCCCTGAATGCAGGCGACGGAATGGAATATCCGGGCATTACGGTAGTCGGAATGGCTACAGATGCTTATACGCTGGATGAAGTAATCACACATGAGATTGGTCATAGCTGGTATTACAGTGCACTTGGCTCCGATGAACGCCGGTACCCGTTTATGGATGAAGGGATCACAAGTTCGAACGAAGTGCGCTATATGAATGAAACCTATCCTGAAAAAAAACTTTGGGAGGTTTATTTGAATAACAGGAAACTGGCCAAATTCTTTCATATCGACAAAATGCCGGTCGGGCAAATGTCCGAATTTGAATGGATGGCACAGGCGCGCGAAAACCTCGAACAACCAATTAACCTAACATCATCCGATTACAGTACGTTGAATTACAGTCTTATTATTTATACGAAAGCCGGCGTTGGCTTTAAATACCTGAGGTCTTATCTTGGCGATTCTATTTATGATTCGGCCATGCATGACTATTACCACAATTGGAAATTCAAGCATCCGCAACCGGAAGATCTGCGCATTTCGCTTGAAGCGTCTACAGGAAAGGATTTAAAATGGTTTTTTAGTGATTTTATTGGTACCACCAAACGGTTGGATTACGAATTGGTCCGCTTGGAGGATCAGCAATTGCTCGTAAAGAACAACGGTGAATTGGTTTCGCCATTGGTGATCTCGGGAATGATCGGTGATTCAATCTGTTTTGAGAAATGGGTCGATGGGTTTGACGGTCAGCAATGGATCGAAGTTCCCAAGGGTAATTATTCTGAAATAAAAATCGATCCAAACCATGTGATGCCCGAATTGTACAGGCTCAATAACAACATCCGAAAGAGTGGAATATTTCCCAAGTCAGATCCCGTTCGCACACAACTCTATTTTACGCTTGAAGATCCTGAAAAGCGATACCTCATGTATATTCCTGCCCTTAACTGGACCAGGGAAAACGGTTTAATGATTGGTGTGGCATTGCACAACGGATTCCTGACACCCAAACCGTTCGAATATTTTGTGATGCCTTTCTATGCATTCAATAATTCTGGTCTGGCCGGGTTCGGAAAAGTGGCTTACAATATTACACCCTTCGAAAAATTAATAAGGAAGGCAACATTCTCGCTGGAAGGAGCACAATTCGGCGCACCCGGCGACCAGAACTATCATAACCTAAAAGCTGGATTAGATCTCTATTTCAGACCGAAGAAAATGAACAGCCCCTTCACACAGAAGATATATGGAAAATATATAGCCGCATCCGATCTTTTTCAGATTGAACAAGCGCAGAAAGCAACGATGAGTTCGTATCTGCAGTTTGGATATCAGCTGGACAAGAGCAGCATCATCAATCCTTTCCGCCTGTTGACGTCGGTCGAATCGGGTCCGTCATTTCTGAAAACATCGGTGGAGTTAAATTATCGATTAAGCTATTACGGAAAGAAAAAAGGATTGGATATGCGGTTATTTGCAGGAACAATGCTCAAAAATAATCGTGACATCCCTTTTTATGCGCTTTCGGCAGGCGGCAGAAGCGGACGTGAGCAATATCTTTACGAGGGTACTTATCCCGATCGTTTCAGCGTTTTCCCAACGAGTTTCTGGTCAAGGCAGATGACCTTTACGGAAGGTGGACTGGTATCGCCTGTTAACGAGCGTCTTGGATATAGCCGTTGGCTTGTTTCTTTGTCCCTCTCAAGTAATTTGACGGGAAGAGTCAACAAGATTCCCATTAAACCGTTTATTAATTTGTTATTAAACGATCATGGTCTGGAGGCAGGTCATGATTCGCCGTTCTTTTATGAAGCAGGCTTAAAGGCCGGATTATGGAATTTTTTCGAGATCTATTTTCCTTTGGTTGTTTCCGAAAATATTGAATCAGTTTCCGGATCATTAAAAGACCGGATACGGCTTGTTTTTAACCTGAATTCATTTAGTCAGGTAAAGTTAAATTCAGGTTTTGGGATCCAAATCATGTGATAGTTTGTTACTTGAGTATAAATTTTACTTTCGTATATTTGAAATATTGTCAACGTTACTAAATTCATCAATATGTTTATTGACTATTATAAAATTTTAGGGATTGATAAAACGGCAGCACCAAAGGACATTAAAAGTGCCTACAGAAAACTCGCCCGTAAGTATCATCCTGATTTGAATCCAAATGATAAGGATGCAAATAAGAATTTTCAGCAGATCAACGAAGCAAATGAAGTATTGAGCGATCCTGAAAAACGGAAGAAGTACGATCAGTACGGCAAAGACTGGCAACATGCCGATGAATTTGAAAAACAAAAGCAATACCAGGAACAATCCAATTCACGTGGATCAGGATTTTCCGGTGGACAATCGGGTGATTTTTCTGATTTCTTTGAATCAATGTTTGGTGGGTCAGCAGGCGGAAGCAGGGGCAGACAGGCGAAATACCGCGGCGAAGATTTCAATGCAGAATTAAAGCTCGAACTAATCGATGCATTCACAACCCAAAAACAAACGCTTACAGTTAATGGAGCGAAGATAAGGATTACAATTCCTGCGGGGATTGAAAATGGTCAGACCATTAAAATACCGGGACATGGTGGACCAGGTATTAATGGCGGGCCAAATGGCGATTTATACATTACATTCACAATTGCCAATGATGCTAAAATAAAACGTTCGGGTGACAATTTATATACGACTGTTGATCTGGATTTATACACCGCAGTTTTGGGCGGCGAAATCACCATCGATACTTTAAGCGGCCAGGTAAAACTAAAAGTAGCTTCTGAGACACAGAATGGCAGTAAGGTAAAGTTAAAAGGGAAAGGATTTCCGGTTTATAAAAAAGAGGGGCAGTTTGGAGATTTATATGTGACCTATAATGTTGTAATCCCAATAAATCTGACGGATAAGCAAAAAGCATTATTCACTGAATTGTCTAAATCGTAATTTTTAAAACAGAAGCCATGCAAACCAAAAATTATATAGCAGTCAATGAATTCTGCAGCAACCACAACATTGAAGTTTCATTTATCAGTTCATTGCAGGAAACCGGATTGATCGAAATCGCTTTCGTTGAAGAAACAGCCTTTCTTGATGCAGACCAGCTTCAGCAGGTTGAGAAGTTCGTACGTTTCTACTACGATTTGGATATTAACATCGAAGGTATTGAGACCATCACCCATTTGCTTCAGCGAATGAATGCAATGCAGGATGAAATTACAATGCTCCGAAACAGGCTGAGTCTATATGAGTAAACTGGAAATCTATATCAGGAAAATTTTAAAAGTAATCGTTTGGGTCGCTGTTTGTCTTGTGCTTATTTTCGTCCTTATTGCGGTGGTTATTCAAATTCCTTCCATTCAAACTAAGATTGTTAATTATGCCACGACTTTTATCAGTGATAAAACGCATACAAAGGTTGAAATAAAGAACGTCAGCATTTCATTTCCCAAAGCAGTCGTGATTGAAGGTCTTTATCTCGAAGATCTCAAACAAGATACATTGGTATATGCCGAAAGGGTGAAAGTAAATATGGCGATTTACGACTTATTAAATAATAAGATAGCGGTAAATTCAATTGCACTCGATGAGGCAACCATCAAATTGTATAGCACCAAAACCGATCCTGTTTTCAACTATAATTTTCTGATAACTGCATTTAGCGATACAACCAGCCAGACAAAGCCCGATACGCTGTCAGCTTCCAAATGGACATTCAGTCTCGATCAGGTTGATTTGAAAAATGTCAGGTTCTTATACAACGACGAATTTGCAGGGATGAATGTATTCGTTATGCTCAAAAAATCGGAAATTAGCGTAGATAAGATTGACCTCGGAGAATCCATTTATCAGTTCAATAAATTGATTTTAGACGGTTTAACAACAACTGTTCTGGCAACTGAATCTGCAAACACGACGAGTAATTCATCAGCAAGCATTTTGCCAAAAATAGGTGCTAAGGATCTTCAGATCAGTAATTCGATGGTCAGTTATACCGATTCAGTTGGCTATCTGTCAGTTATTTCGTTTATTGACGAGAGTGAACTCAATGATGCTTTCATCGATTTGCAAAAGCAACTTTTATCTTCTGATTATTTATCCTTATCGAAAAGTAAAGTTCAGTATCACACCTTTACACCTGAATTACTGCCAGACACGACAACTGCGGTTTCAGATTCAACCTCAGGAAACAATTGGAAAGTTGCATTGAATCATATTGAGATGGAGGATAATTCGATTAATTACAAATCGGGGAATAAGCCGCCGATAATGAATGTTTTTGATCCGGATAATTTGGAATACAATCATTTAATACTTAATGCGGATAGTTTCTTCTATTCCGCTGATCTTACAAAGGTTTCCGTAACGAAATTCAGTGCAATCGATCAGAATAACTTTGAAATTGCTGGTTTTGAGACCGATTTCAGTATGGACCAGCATTCCGTCACGGCAAAAAAACTGAAAGCAAAAACGTCCAACTCAAGTATCGATGCTGATTTTTACATCCAATATTCTTCGTTTACAGGTTTGATTAATTCCATGCAGTTCGGCTACGTCAACTTGGATATGAGGCGTGTCAGTTTCAGGAACTCCGACCTGCTCTATTTTAATCCGGAGCTTGTAAAACAGCCTTTCTTTAAAAATGCAAACAATAAAACATCCGTTTCAGGAAAAGTGAAAGGATCATTGAATAATCTGACCGGGAAAAATCTGATTATTCGTACCGGTGTTAATACGCTCGTAAAGAGCGATTTTAGAATCAAAGGATTGCCGCAGGTTCAGACAGCATTTTATGATTTTCCCAATTTAAGCATCATTTCCGGCAGGAGCGACATCGTAATGTTTGCCGACACAATGGTGCCTAAAAGTATAGAGATACCTGAAAATATAGGTCTCGAGGTAGTTTTTAAAGGAAAGATGAAGTCTTTTGAATCAACAGCCAGTATGACCAGCAGTTTCGGAGCTGCAAATTTGATTGCATCAATTGATACGTCCGAAAATTTCAGTGGCAAAGTAACCGTCAGCAGTTTAGATATGGGCCGGTTGCTTAAAGATACGGTCATGTATGGCCCTGTTTCATTAACTGCCGAAGCAAACGGACATGGATTGGATACAAATACGGTGAAGGCAAAAATAAAAGCCGATGTAACCGCAATTTACCTGAATAAATACACCTATCACAACCTTGCGATGGATGGCACTGTTACGGGCAAGCAATTCGATGGGAAAATAAATAGCAATGACGAGAATCTTGTATTCGATTTTGACGGACTCGTGAATTTAAATACAAACCGGGAGAACTATAAATTCCGGTTGGACGTAAAGGGTGCTGATCTTCAAAAACTCCAAATCACCCCAAATGATTTACGGATCGCTTTTGTTGCAACGGCTGATATAAAAGGGGGTTCTGCGACTCAAATGAATGGAACGGCTGGCGTTACCAATATTATTGTTGCAAAGGATGGGAAAAAGTATGTGCTTGATTCTTTTTTAACAGCGTCGGTAAATGAACCGAACAAAAGTGAAATCAATGTCAGCAGTGCGCTGATCGATATCAAATATGCCGGAACCCTTTCTCCGGCCGCACTACCCGAGTTGATTAATCAATTCATAAACAATTATTTTCCTATCTCAGAATCGACTCAGGTCATAAAGAAAAGTGAGCAATCAAATTTCAGTTTTGAGATAAAGCTTCACAATCACCCTCTACTTTCGAAAGTTCTCTTTCCGCAGTTGAAAGAATTTGAGCCGGGAATCATTCAGGGAAGTTACGACAGTCAGAAAAACGACATGAAACTGAATGCGTCCATCAAAAGAATGGTTTATGGAACCACCGAAATCAGGGACTTTGAGGTCGAAGTGAATTCAGACAACACCGCCCTGAATTATAAGATATCAAGCGGCGGTGTTTTAAACTCGCAGATTAATTTAGACAATTTCTCGTTTGACGGAAAGCTTACAGATGGCAAAATATTTGCAAATATCTCTTCAACCGATGGTAAGAAAAATAAGCTACTTATCAGGTCTCAGATTAGCAAGGAGAACGGTAACTATAAGCTTACACTCGATCCAAAAGAATTCTACCTGATGAATAATCGTTGGGAAGTACCGGCCGATAATTATATTGCATTCGGAAAGCAAGGACTTTTAATCCATCATCTTTTTATTCATCATGAAGGAAGTCAGATCAATGTCGGTTCCGTTCATGATCAGTTCAATGATGACCTGAATATTGCAATCGAAAAGTTCAAGCTGGATGACATTTCGCGTATTGTCGAAAAAGACACCAGTTTGGTAAAAGGGACTTTGGATGGAAATTTATTGATTAAAAGAGTTGACAATTCGTATATTTTAGTAGCAGACGCCACAATTAATAAGCTTGTAGTTCACGATATTCCGATCGGAGACTTAACGTTGATGGCTGGGAGATCAGGCGTAAATCAATTCGACATCGATTTGACCTTGGTGGGTCCGGATAATAATTTGAATGTAAATGGTTCCTATATTCCGGGAGGTCGCGATCAATCGATCAGTATGACAACTGATATCCAATCCCTTTCGCTGAAAACCATTCAGGCATTTTCAATGGGGCAAATCACGGAGGCAGATGGGACGCTTACCGGAAATTTTTTAGCCGAAGGAAAAGCGACTGCTCCTGAAATCACAGGCGAATTGATTTTTAACAATGCTTTTATCAAGCCTGCATACCTCAATAACCGCATTGAATTAAAGCATGAAACCATTCAATTGAAAAAAGAGGGTGTCTTCTTTAACTCTTTTACAATGTTAGATGGTGCTAAGAACAGTGCAATCCTGAACGGATCGGTTCAGATGAAACAATTCTCAGATTTCATTTTTGATTTGCAATTCAATACGAAGGACTTTTTATTATTCAATACTACGTCGAAGGATAAAAATGATTTCTTTGGGCGTATGGTCGTCGACAGTAAAATTGAAGTCAGTGGACCCATAAGTCTTCCGGTAGTAAATGCAAAAGTGAAGATGAAAAAAGGCTCAAACTTCACCTTCGCAGTTCCCGAAGACAAGTTGACCACCGACAAGGGTGAAGATGTGGTTGAATTTGATAATTCATTAAAATTCAATTCGATCCTTTACAGGGGCGAGAAAAAGGGTGGACAAACAACCGGCATGTCAGGTTTTGATCTGACTTCAATTGTAGAAATCGATCAGGAGGCAACGCTCCGGTTATTGATGGACCCTGCTTCGACTGATTCGTTGGTTGTGAAAGGGGAGGCTGCATTAAGTTTTTCAATGGACAGAAGCGGGAAAATGAGTCTTACCGGAGCTTATAATTTGAATGATGGAAGTTACCTGGTATCCCTTGAATCAGTCGTTAAAAAGAAATTTGCCATAAAGCAAGGGAGTACAATTATCTGGAACGGTGATCCACTGGATGCTACCATATCGATTGATGCAATCTATACTGTAAGGGCTTCACCATACGATCTTGTGGCGGATCAGATTTCGGGATTAAGTGACGTTGACCAGGGTGGCTATAAACAACGTTATCCGTTTATGGTTTTATTAAAACTTCGGGGCGAAATATTGCATCCTGAAATTAGTTTTGAGATACAACTACCGCCCGAGGACAAAGGAATTCTGGGTGGTGCCGTGAATCAGAAACTGAGTATGTTAAACGAAGATCCATCGGCGTTGAACAAACAGGTTTTTGCACTATTGGTTCTGGGCAGGTTTGTTCAGGAAAATCCATTTCAATCCGAATCGGGGGGAACTTCTGCTCTAATCAGGTCAACGGTGGGCAAATTTTTATCTGCGCAATTAAACCAGCTGAGTTCAAAACTGATACCTGGCGTGGAAATGAATTTTGATATTCAATCGTATGACGATTACCAGACCGGAGAAGCCCAGGGAAGGACACAGGTCGAGATTGGGGTGAAGAAGCAACTCTTTAATGAACGATTTTCTGTCCAGCTTGGAGGAGCCATTGATGTTGAGGGAGCGAGGGCGAAACAAAATTCGATCAGCGATATTACCAGTGATGTCACATTAGAATATAAGATGACAAAAGACGGCCGTTTCCGGATGAAGGGTTTCAGACACAATCAATACGAAGGCGCAATTGACGGACAGTTGGTTGAGACCGGAATCGGTGTTTTATTTGTACGCGATTTCAACAGATGGAGCAGGTTATTCAAAACACGAAAAAGCAGAATTGATTCATTGAAAATACAAAGCAGAAATGATACAATCATCTCAAAATAATATCTTCCTGATGCTTGTCTGCCTGCTTCTGGCTGCATGTACCGGTACAAGGAATTTGCCGAAGGGCGAAAAGCTCTACACAGGTGCGGAAATTAAATTAGAAACGGCAGAGAAAGTAGATACGAAAATTATCAAAACTGTTGCTGTAGAAGGTATACGTCCGTCACCGAATAAAAAGATTTTGGGCATGCGTCCCAGGCTGTGGATGTACAATATAGCAGGAGAATCTCCCAAAGGCAAAATTAAAAAGTGGCTTCATAAAAACGGAGAAGCTCCTGTATTGATGCAACATGTGAAGCCCGGAGTGACATCCGAAATAATCGATGCCAAACTATTCAACATTGGGATATTCAAAAGCTTTACGGAATCCAAAATCGTTGAAAAGAAGCATACTTTTAAAGTACTATATACAAGTCATGTTCATCAGCCGTTCGTTGTTAAAGATCTGATCTATGATATTCCGGATGACAGTTTAAGCCGTCTGATCCTTACTCATAAAGATAAATCGATCATTAAGGCCGGGGACGATTATAACCTCGAAAAATTAAGAATCGAAAGGGTTAGGATTGATGCTTTACTAAAAGATCATGGATATTTCTATTTCAACCCCGACTATTTGCTTTTTAAAGCCGACACTTCAAACGTAAACCGCAATGTTACATTTAAATTAACGTTGAAAGACAGTCTCGCGCAAAACGCAATAACTGTTTACCACATTAACAATGTGTATATCAATCAGAACTATTCTTTAATTGAGCGGCGTACAGGCGCATCCACCGACACAGTAAGGTTTGAAAATGTTGTTTTTGTCGGGAGAGAAACACAAATGAAGATTAAACCTGATGTGATTTTAGAATCGATTTATTTACGAAAACCAGATGTCTTTTCGCGACAGAATCATATCATTACGCTGAACCGTTTGATGTCGATGGGTAATTTTAAATTAGTTCAGGTGAACTTTCTGGAAAAAGACACCAAACCAACCGGGTTATTGGATGTGAATATTTTAATGACGCCGTTGCCAAAACACACCTTCAGGGCAGGACTTGATCTTGTTTCAAAATCGAATAATTTTATGGGACCGCGAATGAATTTTAGTCTTCTGAACAGAAATACCTTTAAAGGAGCAGAATTACTAAGTCTAAGTCTGGCAGGATCATTTGAGGCACAACTGAGCGGGAATAACGAGAATTTGTTTTCTTATTCCTGGAATCCTCAGCTTGAGTTGACTTTCCCGCGTTTTCTTATACCGTTTCACCTTAAGAAATCAGGGAGTATTTATATTCCAAAAACACATTTTCTACTTTCATACAACTATCTGAAACGGGTCAGTTATTTCGACATGCGTACCTTCCAATTTGTTTTTGGTTATAAATGGAAAGAGAACATCCAGAAAGAACACGAATTCAACCCAATAGATGTTAGTTATACTACTGTCGGCAACAAATCAGAAGCATTTAACAAACTGGTGAACGGCAATACTTTTCTGGAAAAGAGTTACGAGGAGAAATTTATTGCAGGTGGAACTTATTCATTCTCCTTTAACGATCAGATGATACCCGGGAAAAAGGTGCACACGTATTTCCAATTGAAATCGGAGCTTGCCGGAAACCTTTTTTCGTTAGCCAGGGTTATTTCCGGAAACAAAGTGTCATCCGAAAATCCCGGTACGATTGCAGGTTCGGTTTATTCGCAATTTGCTAAATTTAGTGTTGATGCGCGCGGTTATTATAATTTCAGAGATAAAAATATAATGGCGATGCGATTTTTTGCCGGAGTGGCCAAATCATATGGTAACTCTGATGTTTTACCTTATTCAAAACAATTTTTCAGCGGCGGACCTAACAGCATTCGCGCTTTCCATATTAATTCACTTGGTCCCGGTACTTATTACCAAAATACAGACAAGATCGGGTTTTTGCAATTGGGAGGCGATGTAAAACTGGAGATGAATGCCGAATACCGTTTTGGTATCATGCGTTACCTGAAAGGTGCCTTATTTGTGGACGCCGGAAATGTTTGGTTGATAAAAGCAAATGCCGGTAATATTGGAACCCCGTTTATTTTTTCGAAATTTATGAACGAGGTGGCTGTAGGAACAGGTATAGGACTTAGAGTTGATGTTTCCTTCTTCATTTTGCGTTTCGATCTGGCAGTGCCATTACGAAAGATTCCAAAAGAAGAACAAAATTTCAGGTGGGTAACCAATGATATAGACTTCGGAAGCTCTGCATGGCGGAACGAAAACCTGATTTTGAATATCGCAATCGGATATCCGTTTTAGGCAACCAGAAATATTTGTTCACTTCGGCTACAAATATGTATATTGCGCCGTTAATTTGAAATACATAAATATATTACCGGCTCAATATTTTGATACAAAATTAAGGCATTAAATGGAAAATTATTGGAGCTATTCGCTAACCGTTTTTATGGCATTCTTTGCCATTATGAACCCGCTTGTTAACATCCCTATTTTCGTAAAGATAACAGAGGGAATCGATGAGAAGAAGAAAAAAGCAATTGCCAAAACTGCTAACATTGTAGCCTTTATCATTGTAGTTGCCTTTATTTTAGTGGGGAAATATATATTCGAGATTTTCGGGCTCACCATCCCTTCATTCAAAGTATTTGGAGGTGTCCTGATCTTTTATATTGGGTTCGACATGCTCCAGACAAAGAAAACGAGCCTGCACCTGAAAGACAAACCTGTTTTCGATGCCAGTATTGCCATATCCCCTCTGGCAATCCCTATTATGGCAGGTCCCGGGACAATTGTAACAGGAATGAATTTTGTTGTCGATGCCGATTTCCTGAAGGTATTGCTTACCATATTGATTTTCGCCCTGATCGTACTTTGCACTTACCTGGCTTTTATTTACAGCAATTACCTTGTCAGGATTGTAGGCGAAAACAACTTTGTAATCATTGGTAAAATCATGGGCATTATCATTGGAGTACTGGGCGCAAATATGCTGATCGAAGGAATCAAGCTGGCGTTCAATATTTGAAAATCATTTCCTAAAATACGTCTCAGCAGAATGTTCCGGAACGGACGGTGTTACCTTCTGCTGATCGTACTTTTGGACCTATTCCACAATTAGTTTCACCTGGTTATTCTGAATATTGTTCTCCATGGAAGTATTACCTGACTGTGATTCGCTAACTTTTACGCCTCTGGTTAGCTGTGAACTGTCAACTCCCTGGTTCAGAAATTTTTGTCTCACATAACCTGCTCTCTGAAGGCCTGTTTTGTAGTTTGCTTTTTTTGTGTCATCGCTTTCGGCATGTCCCACAATGCGCAGCTTCATGTCCGGATTTGCTTTCAGGATTGCACTTAATTCCATTATCCTGGAATCTTCAGAATTCAATGGCTTGCTGGAATTAAATTTGAAACTAATTATTGTTGATTTTGCAATCGTGCGGGCGCTTGCAAAATCAGCTTCCTTTCTCAGATTTTCAGGGGTGATAATTACCTTTTCAACAGGTTGTTCAGCAATTACTATTTTCGGCACTTCTGTTGGTTCGGGTACTTTTTCAGCAACAGGTTGTGCATCCGCTATTTTTACTTCTGCAACCTTCTTTTTATTCCCAAAATGCCAGCGCACACCAACGTTCAATCCCAGTGATACTATTCTTGCTTTATCGGTTTGGTTAGAGGCAAGGACCCCGTTATACACGTTACCCTGCTGATAAACCATTTTGTTATCCGATTTATGTGCATTATTCAATCCATAATTTACATAGCCGCCGGCATATAAATCGAGCATGGGCGACAATGCGTAAAGCGCGCCCAAATCAGCAAATCCCGAATAGGATGTCTTTATGGAAACATTACCGGTCAGCTGGTCGGTTATGTTATTGAAATCATGCTGTGGCATATCTTTCAGTTCAACATTCCACTGACTGTAAAACCCTGTTGTAATGATTTCGCCACCCGTCGTTTTATAGGTTGTCTTTACCGGAACGGATATTTTCAGACCTGCTGCCGCCACAAGCTGAAACTTTTCATTCAGCTTGTACCGGTATTGTACCCCAAAAGGAATGTCGAGAAACAATAGTCGCTGTTGTTCTTGCCAGTTGTTGTAATAAGTACGATATTCATAGGTAGTTCCATCGGTATCCGTAGACGGAGTTCCGGTCTGATAAGTTAAAGTGGCCGTTGGCTTGAATGACTGTAACCCTAATCCTGTCTGCACACCCCAATGTTCGTTAAAGAAATAACCGTACCCGGCATTAAATGTGTAGCCACAGCTCCCTTTTTCGCTTCCGTTCTGAAGGTTGTACGAGAGATTGTGGAATCCTCCGCCTGTATTCAGGTAAAGGTAATGACCTGCTTCCTGTGCCTGTATGTTTGCATAAAGAAGCAGGGATAATCCTATTATAAGTGGTTTTTTCATCTTCACGGGTTTTCCTTTTTTTATTTGAATATGCAGCGCTTCACGGATTAACTGATACCTCCGCGAAACGCTGCATTGTTATTATTTACCTTATTTAACTAATAATATCCGATACACATAGTCATTTCCCTTGGCTGTGATGATATGTCCCACATAACTTCCGTCCAGGTTCTGAAGTGTAAGAGAATTGATCTGTTCAACCGTTTTGGTTGAATAAACCCTGATACCCTGGATGTTGTAGACAGACATAACTGCCCCTTGTAGCTCTTCATTGCTTATCCCAGTGATTTTAATTGTACTCTCCTGGTTTGCTCTCATCGGGTTAGGATAAACACTTACACTTACTTTCTTAACCTTAGGTATATTCAGCACCCTTGGACAAGTCTGCAAGTCCTGCCCGCCGACAGTCTTTAGCTTGAGCGAATAAGCTCCCACCAGCCCCAGCGGATCGTTGTAGAATTGATTGGTGGCCCCGTCGATTGATTTCCCGTTTTTGTACCACTGGTAGCTGCTAAAACTGTTTGTCTTGTTATCACACAAAACCACATCATCAAACTTGGTGACGATATAATCGGTGGAGACATTTACCACAAACTGGAAGGAATAAGAATCGCTGACAAGTCCCAGTTCGTTACGAACCTGCAAAGTTGCCTGATATGTACCGAACGGAATTCCGGATGGGACGGGAATAGAGATTATTCCGCTATTACCTGATGATTCCAAATCAGAAAAGCTGATATTCCGGAAGCCTGCCGAAAGTGCTGCTGTTCCAAACGTAATCTGATATTGGAAAGGTGTTCCGGTTATAACAGAATAACTCAGTTCCATACCCGATCCCTCACAGCCGGCAGATGGCGATTGCAATGCAATAAGCACAAGCTTATCTGATATCTTCGCAGTGTTGATCAGCAGATTGGCTGGTGCGATGTAATTGCCAACAGCGCTGCCACCAAGTGTGTAAACCACCGTAATGGTTTTCGAAACACCAACTTTTGCATCTGCGTAACTGGCAACAGCCGTAATACTTATATGGGTGGCATCAACTGCTTCAACCCCCGACAATGTACCCACCGACTCAACCAATGCATTTGTGTTGTTGTCGAACATTTTATTGTCTGTTACAATGGTGTTGCCAATTGTTAATTGTTTGGCAGTGATCTCGCCATTTGAAACGGTATAATCAACAGGTTTAATATAATTACCACTTGCCGAACCGGAGATCGAATAAACTATGTTAATGGTTTTCCCTTTGCCAACGTTTTTATTTGTATAATTGGCAATTGCAGAAACGTTTACTTTGCTTTCATCACCAGTGATCTGCCCTAATAAAGTACCGGCAGTAACAGTTGCAACAGTAGAGCTATTGTATGTCTTTAAGGATGTCAAAGCTGGCGTGTTAACGGATAACATTTTCTGTGTAATGCTAAAATCGTTACTTACAAAATTGATTTTGTAATTTTCTCCGGCACTTAATGTCTCAAGGTTGATGGCATACGCCCCGACATTTTCACCACTTGCACGTGACAACACCCCAATGAAGTTATTGCCACTTGCCAAAGTCTCTGAAACGGTAAAAGTAAAAGCAGGATCTGCAGAACCATAAACTTTCGTCTGACCGGCATCTGCCGTAACGGTTACAGGTTTGGCTGTAATGCTGAAATCGTTACCTGCAAAACTAACGGTGTAATTTGTTCCTGCATCTAATGTTCCGGCATTGATGGCATACGAACCGGCATTTTCACCTGATATGCGTGATAATGCTCCAGTGAAATTATCGCTGCCAACTAAAGCTGGTGAAACCAGGTAAGTGTAAACGGGATCAGCTGAACCGTAGACTTTTGTTTGTCCGGCGTTTGCTGTTACTATTATCGGTTTTGAGTTTATACGGAAATTGTCACCTGTAAAAGTGATGTTGTAATTTGGATTTGTGAGCGTTCCGATTCCGATTGCGTAAGCAGAACCAATATTCTCTCCTGCTGCACGTGATAAAGCTCCACCGAGAATATCGCTACCTACCAAAGCAGGCGCAACAGTATAGGTAAGAACAGGGTCGTTAGCACCATACACTTTTGTTTGTCCGGTATTGGCTGTAACGGTTATTGCTTTTGTGGTAATTGTTAAATCCAGACTTACAAAAGCGATTGTGTAATTTGTTCCTGCATTTAAAGTCCCGGCATTGATGGCATACAATCCGACATCTTCCCCATTTTTACGTGATAAAGCACCGGTGAAGAGATCTGCATCTATTAATGCAGGCGCAACTGTGTAAGTAAAGACTGGATCTGCCTCGCCGTATACCCTGGTCTTTTCTTCGGCTGTAACAATAATTATTGCTCTATTGATATTGGCAGTGGTCGTGGCAACTCCCGTTAAGTTATAATTCGGGGCAGCTGTACCGCTCAGGCTCATCCCCGCGGAGGTTACAACTTTTGCTGTTCCGGCCAGGGCATTAATAAAGGTGGCAGTTCCGCCTGTCAGGCTTAGATTGCCCATATCAGATGTTGGCACACCTTCGAGTGAACGAACTGTGATGGTTGCTGTATTGTTGCCATCGTATGTTTTGCTGCTTGAAGTGAATGTCCCGCTGATGTTCAGCTTGCTGATATTTGCTGTTGTTGTGGCTACTCCTGTTAAGTTATAGTTCAGGGCAGCTGTGCCGATCAGACTCATCCCTGACAAGGTTACCATTTTGCCTGTTCCAACCAGAGCATTGCTGTAGGTAGCAGTTCCGCCAGTCAGGCTTACATTGGCGAGATCAGCTGTCAATATACCTGCCAGTGACCGGCTTGTGATAGTTGCGGTATTATTGGCGTCATAAGTTTTGTTACCTGCGGTGAATGTCCCGCTGATGTTCAACTTGGAAATGTTGAAAACCTGATTCGATAAATTAAGCGTATAGTTTGTGCCTGCCGATAAGGTACCTATTTGGATGGAATGATCTCCTGCGTTTTCGCCCGCGGCCCGCGTAAGTGCACCTGAAAAAGTATCACTACCAATTAAAACCGGAGCAAATGTATAAGTTAATACAGGATCAACACCACCATAAACTTTCGATTGTCCGGTGTTCGCGGTAACGGTTATTGGTTTTGCTGTAATGCTAAAATTATTACTTACAAAATTGATGCTATAATTTGTTCCTGCACTGAGAGTTCCAATATTGATGTTATAAGAACCTATATTTTCGCCTGTTGTGCGTGAAAGCATACCTGTGAAGCTATTGTCGCTTACTAAAGTCTCCGAAACAGAGTAGCTGAACGTAGGATCAACAACTCCAAAGACCTTTGCCTGACCCGTGGTTGCTATTACTGTTATCTGTCTTGAGGTAATGCTGAAATTGTTACTTACAAAAGTGATGTCGTAATTAGCATTTGTAAGCGTTCCCAAATCAATCGCATACGTATTAACATTTTCGCCAACTGAGCGTGATAATGCTCCAGTGAAATTATCACCACCAAGCAAAGCCGGCTCTACAGTATAGGTGAATACCGGATCAACATCGCCATAAACCTTAGTCTGACCTGCATCTGTGGTTACTGTGAGCATGGCCTTGTTAATATCAGCTGTAGTAGTGGCAACTCCTGTGAGATTATAGTTTGTAGCTGCTGTGCCACTCAAGCTCATTCCCGCGGAGGTTACAACTTTGCCTGTTCCAGCCAGTGCATTGCTGAACGTCGCAGTTCCTCCGGCCAGGCTTACATTGGCGATGTCAGCTGTCAATACACCAACCGGTGAACGTCCGGTGATGCTTGCTGTATTGTTGCTATCGTAAGTTTTGTTACCTGCGGTGAAGGTTCCGCTGATGTTCAACGGGGAGATATTGGCCGTTGTTGTGGCCACACCTGTCAGGTTATAGTTCAGGGCAGCTGTACCGCTCAAACTCATTCCCGCTGAGGTTACGACCTTGCTTGTTCCGGCCAGTGTGTTGCTGAACGTCGCAGTTCCTCCGGCCAGGCTAACATTGGCGATGTCAGCTGTCAACACACCAACCAGTGAACGTCCGGTGATACTTGCTGTATTGTTACCATCGTAAGTTTTGTTACCTGCGGTGAAGGTTCCGCTGATGTTCAACGGGGAGATATTGGCCGTAGTTGTGGCCACACCTGTCAGGTTATAGTTAGTAGCAGCAGAACCGCTCAAACTCATTCCCGCCGAGGTTACGACTTTGCCTGTTCCAGCCAGTGCATTGCTGAAGGTGGCAGTTCCTCCGGCCAGGCTAACATTGGCGATGTCAGCTGTCAACACACCAACCAGTGAACGTCCGGTGATGCTTGCTGTATTGTTGCTATCGTAAGTTTTGTTACCTGCGGTGAAGGTTCCGCTGATGTTCAACTTCGAAATGTTGAAAACCTGATTTGCCAAATTAAGCGTATAGTTTGTGCCTGCAGATAAGGTTCCTATTTTGATCGTATGATCTCCTGCGTTTTCACCCGTGGCACGCGTAAGTAAACCAGTAAACATATCGCCGCCAATTAATGCCGGAGCATATGTATAGGTTAATACAGGATCAACACCACCATAGACTTTCGATTGTCCGGCATTTGCAGTAACTGTTATCGGTTTTGCAGTAATGATAAACTTTGGTACTGCTGCTAAAGACAGGGTATAATTAGATCCTGCTGTCAGCGTTCCCGTTGTGTAAGCATAACTATCCGCATTTTCGCCGGCTGTGCGACGCATTGATCCTGTAATTACATCTGTACCTTGTAATGAAGGGGCAAGAGTATAAGTTAACGATGCAGGATCGGAAGCTCCATAAATTTTGGTCTGTCCGGCAACGGCAGTTACTAAAATTGATTTAGGAGTAATGCTGAATCCAGGCGCTACTGTCATTGATAAACTGTAGTTCGAACCTGCTGTCAGCGTTCCCATTGTGTAAGCATAACTACCGACATTTTCACCGGATATGCGACTCATTGATCCGGTAATTACATCTGTTCCCTGTAAAGCCGGAGCAAAAGTATAGGTGAGCGCTGTTGGATCAGTATTACTAAATATCTTGGTCTGTCCGGCAACGGCCGTTATTTCGATAGGTTTGGCTGTAATTACCAACGATATAAGTGTGCGACTTGCACTAATACAACCTGTAGTTGTATTTCGGGCTTCTGCGTAGGCCGTATGAGTGCCCATATTTGTACCCGATGGAGCTGTTGTTGTATTTCCTCCGGTAAGATCGGTGTACCAGTCAACAGTTTCGCCACTTCCAACGTTTGCAACGGCTGTTTTTACTGTTCCTGAGTAAGTATATGAATTACTTCCTGCTAAAGGTGCTGCAGGTGTTGGATTAACTGTAATATTAAATGCGACAGGTGTACCCAAACAATTAGCAGCCTGGTAACTTATCACTATTTTACCATTTCCGGTTTGAACACCAGCAGACATAGCACCATTTGCGACTCCTCCGAAATAGGATGTACCACCTGCACCGCCACCACCAGAACCTTTATCATTTCCTTGACAACTTGTATTGCCGGCGGAACCTCCGCCACCGCCTCCACCGCCAAGATAGCCGCCGCCACCGCCTCCACCATTAGGAGCACCTGTAGAGCAACACTTCTGACCACCACCACCATTGCCACCAATTCCGATTATACCATATATACCGTCAGTTCCTAAATAGCCAGGACAGCCAATGCCTTTTAAACCGCCGGTTGCTCCGGAAGCTCCAAATCCTCCACCGGCGTATCCACTTTCAGATACCGGCGATGAAGTACCATTGATTCCGTTGCCGTCGCCGTTGCCGCCATTTCCACCGATTCCGACTAATACGCCATAAAGGTTACTTCCCGTTCTACCGCCTCCGCCGCCACCGGCTGCTACGATAAGACGGTCTGCAATAGAGTTACCAGGATAACGGATATCGCTTGCTCCGCCACCGCCACCTGCATTGACCGATCCACCCAGACCGCCGCCATTAAATCCGGCAGTAGATATGGTTCCATTACCACCAACAAATATATTTAATACCTGGCCAGGCGTTACACTCAGTGTTCCTGAAGCTTTCGACCCTTTTCCGCCTGCTCCGCCACTTGTGCTATTATTAGCATCGGCACCACTTCCACCCTGAGCACCAAAAGACTCAATATTAATAGAGGTAACGCCTGCCGGTACCGTCCATGTTTGCATAGCTCCGGTATAAATAAAGCTTTGTGTTTGGGGTACTAAAACAGCAGGTGTAACAGTAATTAGGGCCGTAACAGGTGTATTGCCATTATTCGACGATAAAAATGAAGGTATATTTCCTGTTCCATTGGCAACTAAACCAATAGAAGGTGTGTTGTTTACCCATTGGAATACAGTTTCGGTAGCTGTTCCGCTAAACGTGACTGCCGATGTAGATGAGCCATTACATACTGCCTGATTGGCAACAGCATTTACTATTGGAAACTGGTTAACAGTTACATTGTAAACTGTTGCTGATGGTGCCATATTGTTGTCAGTATTGACATAATTTACACTTACAGTCTGAGGACCTGAAGTATTCCAGTCGACAGTCACTGTATTGCTTGTTGAGGTTCCACCGGCTTTTATTACTCCGCCCGACGATACATTCCAACTGTAATTGAGCATTGATGCTTCGGTAGTATAAACCTCACCTGTTGAGCCAAAGCATACTAAAGAACTCCCGGATAAGGTAGGCTCCAGCACTGGATTAACAGTTGGCGTTAACTGGATTTTTGGATTGGTCGACGATGTAGTCGTGTTATACTTTTCAGAACCCACTGTTCCGCTGTACTCAAACACCTGGGCAATGTAATATGTTCCTAACGATAATCCGGTAACAGTTACACTTGATCCTGTTCCGTTGTAAACACAATACCAACCTGTAGAACCGATTTGTGTTCCACCAGCTAAAGTTGTGTTTGCTGAATAATTAGTATTGTTAACAGGTGAGGCAGTTCCTGAGTTAGCTTGTTTTACAAAAACAGCCCTGCTACTTCCATTCCCATTTGACCATTTGATGGTCGTCAGGGTAGTTTGAACATTTGAGAATTCAATTGCGGTGGCCTGCGTTGCTGGTGCAATAATAGCATCAATCAAAACCCCGGCAGTACTTCCCACATTATTTAAGGTCAGTGTTCCATTATTCCCGGCTATGTCTTTTAGTGTGCCACCATTTGCTGTGATAGTACCTACGGATATCCCGTTACCATCCAGATCGCCTGCAACAGTTGTATAGCGGAAAATAAGGTTCACTGTTCCTGAACCAGATATATAAGCAGCATGAACAGTGTTGCCACCAATTGTCAGCGTTAAATAAGGTGTACCACCCGTGGTGACAACTGCGACTTCTTCATTAAAGTTGACAGTAAAATCAAGATTCTGTCCTGATAGATAGGTCCCGTTTGAAGGTGAAGTAACCGATGAAATGGTTGGTAAAGTTGTATCCTCTGTAAACGTATTCGTACTTGAGTTAGCACTGGTGTTACCTGCCGCATCGGTAGAAGTAGCGTTGACAGTATGCGGTCCATTAGCCGTATTGGTAACAATTGTAAATGTCCAGTTGCCTGAAGCGTCAGCTGTTGTAGTTCCCTTTGCAGAACCATCCAGATACACAGTAACCGTGCTGCCTGCTTCGGCTGTTCCGCTTATCGCAGGCGTATTGTCGTTGGTGATGTTGCCATTGGCAGGAGCTGTAATAACTGGTGCCGCCGGTGGTGTTGTATCGACAATAAAAGAATTCGTATTGGAGTTGGCACTGGTGTTACCTGCTATATCGGTAGATATCGCTTTGACAGTATGCGGCGTTACTCCTGCCAGAAGCGGAACAGTTGTAAATGACCAATTGCCGGAAGCATCAGCAATGGCAGTTCCAATTGCGCTTGAAGAACCATCCAGGTACACAGAAACCGTACTGCCGGCTTCGGCTGTTCCGCTTACCGCAGGAGTAGTGTCGTTAATGATGTTGCCACTCGCCGGAACAGTAACAACGGGTGCAGAAGGTGCTTTGGTATCAATACTGTAGTTGGGGGAATCGGTAGTTCCCGAACCTGTGTTTCCTACACCATCTGTAATGCCGGTATTGTCAAGGGTGATTACATTGGTTGCATCCTCAATATTAGCAGTTGGGGTTAAGGTTGCTTTCCAGGTTATAGCCTCGTTAGTAGAACTAACATTAGTCAAAGTGCCGTTTGCGATGGTAAGATTCGCATTTGTAAAGCCAGTGACTGCTTCAGTGAAAGTAATGGTCACTGTTGATGTTTCACCAATTTTCAGCGCATTATCAATCAGTACAATGGTTGCTGTTGGAGCCAAGGCATCAACTTTTACACTGGTCATACTTCCTATATTATTGAACGAAGGTATTGCGTCTAATCCTCCGCTGCTTTTAATTGTCCCACCGTTGGCTGTAATTGATGATCCGATTGTAAGTCCATCATTGTCGTTATTGCCGTTTATAACTGTATATCGGAATGTTAATGCAGTTGTTCCTGACCCGCTAAAATAACTTGCGTTTACAGTACCACCTGTATTTAGAGTGATTGGAATGTATGGAACACCACCACCGGTTATCACAGTGATTGCTTCGCCAAAATTGATCGTAAAGTCAAGCGTTTCGCCAGCTTTATAAGTTTTACCGACTGGTACAGAAACCGATGATATGGCTGGACCAGGCACATTGCTTACAGTGATTTCATTTCCGGTCAGATCGGCAATATCAACTGAAACATCAGCGCTTGCAGCCCAGCCTTGGGCAGCGGCCATGTTATAATTTGTGCCGCCTGTTGAGGTTATGCCGTTTTTATTAAGGATCAGATTAACCGCTGTTTTATCTGTGCTGTTTAATGCTACGGTAAACGCAGTCTCCGAAGTGATTTCTACTCCCGGAGATGTTAATACATAGGTAGCACCTGCATTCCCTGTAATCGTTAATTTAGATACATCGATATCATTGGTTATTCCTGATTTTGATGACAATCCGGTACCTGTAATTATCAAAACTCCGGCACCTGCATCATAAGTGGCACTTGTAATGGTGGGTGTCATGGTAGTAAAACTCTTTTCTTCACCATAACCGGTACCAACTGTGTTTGTAGCATAAGCCCGTATATAGTAAGTTGTATTTGGTTCCAAGCCTGTTATGCCCGATGTATATACACCTGGGGTAGCTTTGGCTCCCTGATTTGTCTTCGTGGTTAAATCGGCAACCGGATGCTGGCTTTTACACCATACAACCCCGTATTGAGTCAGGTTTGACCCCCCCAAATCTGTTACATTGCCATTCACCGTTGCACCATTCGTGCTAATATTGGTTACATCCTGGGTAGTGACAACAGGAACAGGTGATTTATACAAAAGAAGGCTTAAATTTACATAACTACCGGTCGTAACTATATCGGCTTTGCCATCCATGTTAAAATCGCCTACCTCTGTTCTTAATGGACCCGATACTACCGTAACATTGGTTCTTTCCGGAAAACTGCCTGTCCCATTGCCGAGGCAAACTGCTGCGGTGGTTGACTGGCCTTCTCCGTAATATGGTACGAATAAATCAAGATTTCCATCACCATTAAAATCACCAGTAGATCCTTGCATTGGACAGCCTTCCACGGGATAGGTAGTGGATGTACCAAAACTACCTGAACCATTATTCAGAAAAACACTTATAGATCTACCATTGTCATTAAATACTACGATATCGGATTTCCCATCTTTATTAAAATCGCCAACTGTAAGGTATCTGGGGTTATTTCCCGTACTGTAAGTACCTGCCATGCTAAATCCTCCGGATCCATTACCCTGGAAAATGTGCATTGCCATCGTACTAATATTGGTTACAGCCAGGTCAATCTTTCCATCACCATTAAAATCGCCGGCTGCAAGGTGATTCATATACCACAAGCCAGGATAGTAATTGGGAGTTCCAAAGGATCCTGAACCATTACCCAATAGTATGCCAATCATAGAGGAGTTATAAGTTTGACTTGTAAAAGCCAGATCAGATTTACCATCACCATTAAAATCGCCGGCAACCATGAATAGAGTATATCCATTGGTTAAAGGAATGTTCGTAATCGCAAAATTTCCCGCACCATCTCCGAGCAAAATACTAATCGTCGTAGAATTTGATGTGGCAATATCAACCTTTCCGTCGCCATTAAAATCGCCGGTGACAATTGACTGTGATAAATACGGTATATTAATGTTGCTTTTAGTCACAAAACCACCCGCTCCATTTCCCAGACGTACACTTACAGTACCTACCCAAGCGTTGTTTACAACGTGACGGTGACTTGTAACTAAATCTGGTTTACCATCACCATTAAAATCTGCAATAGCTACACAATCAAAAACATCTGGATCTGTAATTGTACTATTTGCATAGCCATGAATAAGATTTGGTTGATTCGTAATATTAAAAACAGGTGTTGTGCTCGCAGTTGAATAAGCAACTAAACTACGCGCAAGCACAGTAACAGGTACCAACGATCCTGCTCCCGCTGGTACGTTTATCGTAATGCTGGTAAGTGTGCTAGAAATTACAGTTGCTTTAACTGCGCCAAAGTAAACCGTATTGTTGGAAGGAATAGCACTAAAACCGACGCCATTTATCGTCACCTGAGAGCCAATCGGGCCGAAGGAAGGCGTTAAAGAACTAATTTTTGGAATAGCCGGATTTGTTGTGACCGTTATTACGTTGCTAAATGAACTTGAACCATCTGAATTCAGCGCTTTTACCCTGTATTTATAATCAGCGCCTGCTATTAAGCCTGAAATATTCTTAGTTACAGCAGGAGCCATAATTTCATTGGCGCTTCCACCAATTAACGTAGCAAAATTATCTGCCGAAACTTCGAGTGAATAACTTGTTGCACCTGCTATCGAACCCCAATTTGCAGCAAAACCTGTTTCTGAAATGTTTGTGGCGGAAGTTGCTACCGGGGCTGCTGGAGCAGTAAGCACACCTGTTCCCGAAATAGTAAAATTATAGGGATTCTTGTTGCCATCCTGGTTGCTAAATGAAACAGTAGAAGTCTTCATACCTTCCGAAACGGGCATAAACCGTATCGCAAAGGTTACCGGATTTCCACTTGCTATTGTCGCCGGATTTGTTCCTGCAAAAGAAAAATCGGTTGTATTACTTAAGCTGAAACTTCCCAAAGAAGAAGCTTTAGTCACGGCATTCTCAATTGTGAAAACAATGTCAGTACCTGCGCCTGTTTTAAGCGAACCATAATTGTAACTACCACTTTCATCTGGTATATCTGATGAATTTTGTTTTACACGAATACTCGGAACTAACAGTATCGCAGTAAAATCTTGACTGGTTTTGTCGGCTAGAACATTGGTATAAGATTTAGCAGTTGAAAAAGCATAATCTGTTTTCGTGGCGACGATAGATCCACTCCAATTATATGAAACAACCATTGAATAATTTCCGGTTCCATCCGCGGTTGCCGTTTTGGCAACCCCATCGAAGTAACTCAAAGTTGCTCCGGCAATACCTGCATTTCCCGAAATGATAAAATTAAGCGTTGTTGCAGAATAGTTTTGTGCCGTTATATTAGCGCTTACATTGGAGTAGGTTTTACTTGCCGGTGTAATCGAAAAGCCCGGTTTCGTTACGGTGACAACTCCACCCCAATTATTTGAAACCCCTAAAGAATAATTCCCATTCGCATCGGAAATGACTGTTTTGGGGGTGCCGGCAGTAAAACTCAGTGATGCTCCCGATACGCCGGCATTTCCTGAAATGATGTTTGGGAAGGCGGTAGAATAGGTCTTTTGATAATACATTGTTGTTTTAACGTAGAGGTAATCGTAGCCAGTACTCGACAACAATACATCATAATAACCAGATGACGTGCAGGTAAAATCCAAATTGGGAGCTCCGGCACAGCCTATATTATTAGTATAATCACTTAAACCGACTTCTGGCCAACCAGATTCAGGTGTAATGGAAATTTGTTGGTAATAATTACTCCCACAAGCATTAAAATTGAATTTCTCTCCCGCATTTGCGTAAAACCTCCTGGATACAATAGTGTTTTCTTCACCCGTTACCTGCTGGATTCTTTCATCAGGAGTAATTACAACCTGACCGATTCCCTGATAGCAAGAAAGTGAGAAGGCCACAAAAAATAAAAGAAAGAGAACTTTTTTCATAAGTGAGTAATTTATAATTGAGTGGTTGGATAGTCGATTCCTATCTATCGGGGATACTTGCATAAGGTAACGCTCATCTGTAATTGTCTCAGATTTTCGGAATGCTTGTATCATATTAAGGTGCTCCATATTTATTGTTTATATTTATTCTTCTTTGTTTTTACCATTGTCCTGATGTATTACTATCTTTTACTTTCATAAAAGTTATAGAATATGTCATTGCGCAAAACTAACCTGTTTGCTATTGAACATGTAAAATAGCAGTGAGACAAAAAGTGGACAATTGAAAAGTAATTTCGAATTAATGAAACCTTTTGAAAAGGCACCTAAAAACCGGCATTCAGCGAGTCATTTAAGGAATGCGGCCGCACTCATAATTCTCATTAATATAGAATAGATAATCAATAATATAGATCCAATAATTTCAATGCTCCTTTTATCCTTAGCCATAAAAAAACCCTCGCGGCTAACGACGGAATTATATTTTGTTTGCCCTGCGATGGTTTAAAACCTAAAATCTAAGTTCTGCGAGACTATCTTCGCGCGAAATACCAGTTAGATCGCGCATGGCCGATTCCTGGTTATTTACCATTTTTATCTTCGCTTTTTACATTTGTTTAAAGCATTAAAAATTCCGAATTGCACGGACATACTTCATGGCGCATTTGGCGTTGGCCATCTCGCCACCACTGATGACGCTCTTATTCCAGACTTGTGCTTTGTCTTTACTGTTTTCGGTAGAACTCCAATAGTAGTAATTGGTAAACCCCCCAACAATTTTCCGCTGTTTATATAGTAGGTATATTTCTTCCATGTTCGGTAAACGCCAATCGGTATATTCTTTACCCTTTGCGCTGTGATTGATCGGATTTGCGATCAGCGCAGGTGCTTGATGCCAGTTACAGGTTCCCTGATCCTGTGTTTCAACAATCAGACCATGCAATCCATCGGGAGTAACATTAAACACGATTCCGCCACCGGTTTTCTTGCCTATCGAATGTTTTTTTTGTGCCTGCAATATGGTTATAAAGCCTAAAAGCACGAAGGTGGTTAAAATTAGTTTTTTCATTTTGTTTTTTAAAGATGTATGAAATCCCCAACTGGAGGGATCTCATACATCGTGCATTTATTGAACCGGTTTGTTTGATAGGATATTCGTTCTGAAGGATTAAGATAAAAGATATTCGGTCTGTTTAAGAGGTTTTAGTTTACTAAATCAAGTTTCCAATACTGAGCACTATTTCCATTTTGTCTCCATTGTTGGATTTTAGCACCATCTTGTGTACTTGCATCGAGTACGTCCAAAACTTTTCCACTACATCTTGACATTAATAAGAAGTAACCAGGAACACCTGCTACCGGATTAATTTTCCAATGTTGAGCCGCATTTCCGTTTAGTTTCCACTGTTGGATTTTAGCACCATCCTGAGTACTTGCATCAAGTACATCCAAAACTTTTCCGCTACATCTTGAAGTTAATGTATAGAATCCCGGGGCACTTGCCACTGGTTCAATTTTCCAATGTTGAGCCACATTTCCATTCAGTTTCCATTGTTGAATTTTTGCACCATCAAGTTTGCTGGCATCAAGCACATCGAGAACTTTTCCACTACATTTTGAAGTTAGTATATAGAAACCAGTCGATATTTGTGCTTGCGAAGATCCGTTATTCACTCGTTGAGATTCAGGTGTTGCACTTGATCGTGTTGCATCTGATCCTCTTCCTAATTCCGACATTCTGGTTACAGTGGCAAAGTTAGGTTTGTATTTGATTACAGCATTTTTATTAACTGGAGTTGCCGAGAAAAATGTTCCGTACATTCCTTCTTCTTCATACATAAAACCCTGATCTCCCATCCCTATTATTTTGCCCCATTTCGAAACAACTTTTACTAACTGGCCATTGCTTTCGAACAGTTTAAGCATAATATTTTGTTTCGCACCGGTTCTGTTTCCTTCATCCGACAATGAATTGCGACCATTCGAATTGTCAGCTTCTGCAACTAACATCAAATATCTGCCTGTACCCCATTCGATGTTCGCTCCGGAGGCGTCTAAAGCATTATTTAGTCCCGATAACGTCCAGTCCTTTCCTGCCTCCGGGTATGCCGGGTCGCGCTGGACATCCCATACCTGATCCTTTGTGAATTTAGTATTAAAGATGCCTGTCTGATTATAATTTCCTGGTCTCTGTGCTTTAGCACTTAAGATAGACATGGCCATTAAGGTAAAAACGAATAAAATTCTGACTGATTTCATTTTAAAATATTTAGTGAAAAATTGAATTTGTAACGCTTAAATTCATATGCTGGCTTTAGCATTTTTTTATAGTAAAACCACATTGCAAATCTATCAACCATTTCGCCTGGCAAACAAAAATGCAGTGAGACAAAAAGTGGACAATTGAAAATTAATTTTAGGATAATTGCGTATGTGACAGATAAAGTGGCTGATAGACTCAATCGATGATGCTTATTTGTGCCGATTTTGAAAATTTCCCGGGAGGAACATCCATATTTGCCACAACAAAATTAAACCCTTATGAAAACGCATGCCGTTTTCATAAGGGTTTCGATCATTGGAAATGAACAGCTATTTGTGTTTAAATATTTTGCAAAAAAGTCACCAAATTAGTTTCCCTGTTTATATCGAGTTTTTGACGCAAACGCAAGCGGGCTTTTTTTAAGGCTTCATCAGATTGAAAAGTTATATGTGCCATTTCTTTGCTGCTCATATTTAGTTTTAAAAAAGCACAAATTTTTCGTTCGTTAGCCGTAAGAGTTGGGAATTGAGAATTCAGCTGTTCATAAAAAGAGCGATGAACTTTTTCGAATAAAATTTCAAATTCGTCCCAGTTCGAATTATACGATATTCGCTTATAGTCGGATATAAGTGTGTTAATTTTTTGTTTGCCTGCGGAATTCGTGTTATTTTCTATTTCCAACAGCCGCTCAATCGTTTGCTCATCACGTTCTGAGTTTTGAATTAATTTTAATGTGGCTGCCGTTACCGATTTTTGGTTGGATTCAAGTTCCAGACCTATTCTTTCTATTTCCATTGACATCAATTCCGCTTTTTCTGCTTCACTTTTCTCAAGTGCGTGCTCCACTTTTTTACGTTCTGTAATATCTCTGACATTTACTACCACCGATTTTATTGCCGGATGACCAAGAAAGTTTTGTGCTACTGCCTCAAACCATACATAGCCTTTTTCCTTGTGTTTATGCCTGTACTGAATACAATCTGCAACCTTTTTATCTGCTAATACTCTGTCCAAATGCTGCTGTACAATATTCATATCTTCCGGGTGAATCACATTTCCAACTGAGCCTAATAACTCTTCAATATTGTAACCGGTAAGGTTTTTTGCTGCATCGCTTATAAAAAACTGTTCCCCTTTTTCATTTACCAATACAAGTATGTCGTTTGAATTTTTAATCAGTAAACTTAATTTTTCTTCGCTTTCTTCAACCAGGTTTTTCGTAATAACAAGCGCTTCGTTTGATGCTATTAATTCTTCATTTACAACCAGGTATTCTTCATTGAGTTCTGCTATATCATGTTTTTGTTTGGTCAGAAGGAGATTGGTTCTGTGTTTGAAAATGTAGGAGCGATACAGAAAAAAAGCAAGCAAACACATCATCATAAAAGCAGTGGTTAGCGAAAATATAATAGTTTTCTGCTGCTTTTTTTCGGCAGTCTGCAAAGCATCTTTTTTCTGTTGCTCTAATTCAATGGTTTGTTTTTCCTTCTCGAATTTGTACGTATATTCCAATTCAGCAATTTTCTTTACATTTTTTTCATTGTACACAAGGTCATTGATTTCGGAGTATAGTTTGCGATGAATGTAGGCGTTTTTATAATCGTTGGTCGCAGAATATATTTCTGCCAGCTGATTGTGTATATTCTTTTGGTTGGATAATAATTTCAGTTCATTTGCAAGTCCCAAGCTTTTATAGCTGTAATTTAGTGCTTTTCCATACTCATTTTGAAGAAGATATATGCCACCAATCTTGATACATGTTTCACAGATTGTTCGTTTCCTTCTTAGTGCTTCAGATATTTTTAATGCTCTTGAGTAGTTTTCTAACGCTTGTTTAAAATCACGTTGATTACGATAAAAGTCTCCTATTTTAATTGATATATTTAGTATAGGTGATTGATATGACAATTCTTCAGCAATCTTCAGACCCTTTTGCAAATAGTCAAGCGCTTCCAATTTATTTGTTTGCAGGTATATATTGCCAATTTCTTCATAGCAGCTCGATATGCTTCTTTTATCATTTAATTTTTCCGCAATTTTTAATGCGCGATTTACATATCCAAGAGCTTCTTCATAATTGCCTTGTAAAGTATAGATGCATCCAATGTTCAGTAAACTCACTGAAATGCCTGATTCATCTTTTTCTTCCTCCTTTAATTTCAAAGACTTGTATTGAAATTCAAGTGCTTTCGGATAATTCCCCAGATATTTGTATATTTCCCCAATATTGTTAAAAGATATAGAACGCAATTTTCTGTCTTCAAACTTGTCTAATATTTGTAATATTTTCTGATATCCTTCAAGAGCTTTCGTATAATCTCCCTTTCCCGTATAGATCACTGATAAATTTCCCAGGCATCTTGCAACCTTCAACTGATCATTCAACGCTTCTGCAATTCTCAGGGCTCTGTTATAACACTCAGTTGCGTCTGAAATATTACCTATGGCGGCATAGGTAATACCACAAGCAATCAGATCCTTCGAAAGTCCTTGTTTGCAATCTATTTCTTCGTTAAGTTTTATTGCTTTTAGATAATAATCCAAGGCCAGCGTATCGGATTTGTTGTATGAAAGCGATCTCCCAATTATGTAAAAACCTTCGGCCTTCCCTTTTTTGTAGTTTAATTTATCGGATAATTCAACAGCCTTGTTTGCATAGTCATATGCTTTGCCGGCACTGTTTTTATAAACATTTTCGGCAATTTTATTAAGTAAATTTACTTTAACAGTATCTTCTGTGTTGTGAAATCTCAACACATTTTCAAGACTATCTACTTTGGCATTCTGTGCCTTAGTTGTATTTATAAATAAAACGGACCACAGCAAGAACAGTATTTGTATATGCTTATTCATCAGTTATTTTCCTGTTTTTTGTGATTCATTTGTTAACTGATCAAAATTATAATATTTATTGGAATAGCCAATGACTACCGGGAAGGCAATTGTTTTTAAATAAAATGATATTATCTTTTGCTGAATCTGGCTATTAAAAACGATCTCTCGTCGTGAGCTGCCTGGAATGTGTGAATGTTGTAAATCTTTTTAATAGTTGTGTAACTTTAAACTGGTTCAAAAGAATCACCTTTGTTATTATTAGTTTATTCGAATCATTACCAATTGAAGATCATGAAAAAATCAATTTTAACAATTGCGCTCATCTCGTTTATTTTAGGAACTGCTTCAATTTCATATGGTCAAAGCACTGAAATCAAATCGGTGAAAGAATTCAGAATCAAAAACAAATAGTAAACAATTATTTAATCAACCTATGTACTACCGCAAACAAAACAGATCTGTTGCTTTAAAGCGTATTTTTCTTTCCTTATTCCTGGTTAGTTCCTTAGTAATTAACAGTCAGGCACAGAAAGATACCATGGTGAAAGACACAATCGTTCAGCAATTTTATTCAACCAATCACGAACCGCTTTATTGGTTTTCGTCGGATATCAATAGAAATAAAGCCACCGAATGGCTTACGATGATTGAGTCATCCGAAAGTTTTGGAATCGTTTCGGATCAATATCAATCCAATCAGATTCATGTAGCGTTGCTTAGCAACAATACATTAGATAATACAAATAAAGCGCAACGCGATCAGCAGATAACAGGGATGGTTTTAAATTTTCTCAAAAACCTTCAGGAAGGGAATATCAAGTTCGATTATGATGAGGTGAACGTTTCGCGCGATTCGATGTATATTCAGCAGTTGCTCAATTCAAAGCCGGGTGAATCGGTTTCACAGATGGTTGCAAGGCTCGACTGCAAGGACCGTGATTATCTTGTTTTAAAACAATATTTGAACGATTCCATCACAGTAAATGATACCCTGGAATACAAAATGATCGTTCTCGCCATGAATTACAGGAGATATTTTGCTGCCAATCATCCTACGGAATACATTGTTGCAAATATAGCTGCGACTGAGGCGAGTTATTATCGAAATGATTTTCTCAAATTGAAAATGCTTACGGTAGTTGGCAAGAAAAAGAATCAAACACCACTCATTGCTTCTTATATTACCAATATTGTCACGTTCCCTCACTGGAACGTACCTCATTCAATTGCGGTGAAGGAAATTTTACCCAAAGTGCAAAAGAATGAAAATTACCTCGAACAGCATAATTACAGTGTGGTAAATGCGCGGGGTAAAGTAATGGACGATTCGAATTTGAATTGGAAAAGCTATACTGAAAAGAACTTCCCGTATTTTTTCCGGCAGGCCACGGGTCCCCGGAATGCGTTGGGTGTTTTGAAATTTAATTTAGAAAATCCATTCAGTATATTCCTGCATTCGAATGGTTGGCAGGGTGTTTTCAAAAAGAATAGCCGGTTTTTAAGTCATGGCTGCATTCAACTCGAAAAGCCGCTTGAACTTGCAAAGGAATTACTGCCAGAAAAGATCGACATTCAGGAATTAAAGAGCGGTAAGAAAAATACAAAATCAAAGACCATTGCCCTTACACATAAAATACCCGTCTTTATTATTTATATGCCTGTGATTGTGAATGGCAAGAAAATTACTTTCCTGAAAGATGTGTATGGTTTAATTTAATAAGGACGATTTGCAAATGTATTTTTTGTCGGGATTGTAAACAAACAGGCAGGTTCCTCCTTTAATGCTTTCAATAATCAGTTTATTCAGGCTTGTCGGAAGTGCAGGGCAACCCCAGCTTCTGCCAAGTCTTCCGTTTTTCTTAATGTAATTTTCGGAAGCGTAATCTGCACCATGAATAATAATGGCACGTTTGATTGCATTGTCATTGAAACCTTTTTCAACGCCATTGATCAGCAATGCGAATCCGGTGTGAGATCCGATAATTGGATGTTCGGTAATATAAAAACCTAAACTGCTTTTCAGCGAACCTTCAACATTCGAGAAAGATTTGGCAAACTCATCACCCGTATTGCGGCCATGTGCCACATAGGTGTTAAATAATAGTTTTCTGTTTTTCAGATCAATCACATACAACCGTTTTTTGTTGCTCGATTGTGAATAGTCGGCAATGGTTACAATATTTGGGTTTTGCAATTTTCCATTTGAATCAAGTTTTTTTAAACCTTTGATTGCAAGGTCAAAAATATTTCGCCCAAGCCCGGTATCGGCCAATCTAACAGCGGAGTAAACATCATTAAAGATGGCCTTTCCTGCTTCAAATTCGCCAACAACAGCATTGTTTACAGCGGGTATCAGAAGAAATAAAAGACAGATTAAAATAATTTTCATCAGCAGATTATTTGATTTTTAATCCCGCATGTGCGGGTGATGGTACACCCCTAATTGGCTTTATTCAGGTTCGCAAACGACAGAATAACGGGTATTTCTTAAAGCGAAGGTAAAGGAAAAACTTTGGACTATCTGAAAATAAATAGTTAAATCTTTTTTATATTTTTTCAAATGGCTCATTGTGTGCAATATACAATCATATCTTTCTTGTTAAAATCCGTCTCCCATCTTTTGTCTCCTGACTTCGGTCTTCCGACTATCCCAATGTGTGAATGATGTAACTCTTTTTGATAGTTGTGTAACATTAATGCCAATGTATTACTGCAACTTTGTACTATTATAAATATATGTGTGGTTCACTATCAAACAGTACGATTTTATTGGATCATAATTTTGATAGTATCTGATAATTAATTTTTGTCACAATGAAACGAACATTTACTGGTTTAGTAATATTGCTTGTGATGACGATGTCATCTGTAATATTTCCAAAACAAACTTCAGCACAGCAATCTGATGTCGATTTCCAGGTATTTTACGACGAGCTAAGTCCTTATGGTGAATGGGTTGACTACGAAAATTACGGATATGCCTGGATTCCGGATGCGGGATCTGATTTTGTCCCTTATTCAACCGATGGTCATTGGGTTTTATCTGACTATGGCTGGACATGGGTTTCTGATTACGAATGGGGATGGGCGCCTTTCCATTATGGTCGCTGGGATTACGATAATTATTATGGATGGCTTTGGATACCTGATAATCAATGGGGACCTGCATGGGTAAACTGGAGACAGGCTGATGGTTATTATGGCTGGTCTCCTATGGAACCGGGCATCAGTCTAAGCATTGGTTTTGGCAGAGCATACAGCAGTACCAATGATCATTGGATGTTTGTAAGAGACAGGGACTTCGAAAGACCCGAAATCAACCGATATTTTGTCAACCGGACGGATCACGACCGGATTGTTAGAAACTCAAGAATAATCAGGACAACTTATGTCGATAACAGCCGTCATGCAACCTATGTTACCGGACCTGCAAGAGCCGATGTACAACGATATACGGGCCGGCAGGTAAATCGTGTTTCCATTCGCGAAAATAGCAGGCCTGGTCAACGAATGAATAATGGCCAGTTAGAGATGTATCGGCCACTTGTCAATAAAAACAACAACAGGGAGCGTAAAGCTGCCCCGGAACGAATTACCAATCTGAGAGATGTAAAACGTCCTTCTGAAAGGACCGGCGCAAATCAGCAGCGGAATGCAACGCCTGCCAACAATGCAAGACAACAACAGCAACAGCCGCAAAGACAGCAAGAGCAACAGAAACAACAACAGCAGCGCACGCCAGCTCCTGCCAATAATAACGGAATGCAACAACAGCAGCAACAACAGCAAAGACAGCAGGAACAACAGAAACAGCAACATCAGCGTTCTGCAACTCCTGCCAATAATAGCAGCCGGCAACAGCAACAACAAGGCGCTCAGCAACAACAACGTCAGCAACAGCAGGCTGCACAACAAGAACGTCAGCAGCAAGGTGCTCAACAGCAACAACAGCGTCAGCAACAACAAGCTGCCCAACAACAACGCCAGCAGCAAGGTGCTCAGCAGCAACAACAGCGTCAGCAACAGCAAGCCGCACAACAGCAGAAAGCTCAGCAACAGGGCGCTCAACAGCAGCAACAACGTCAGCAGCAGGCCGCACAACAACAACAGCAACGTCAACAGGCGGCTCAGCAACGTCAGCAACAGCAGCGTACTGCAGCTCCGGCCAATAGTGCAAGGCAACAGCAACCGCAACAAGAGCGTCAGCAACCTGCACAACAACAAAGGACTGCAACTCCTGCCAATGGCGGAGGACGGCAAGAGAAACAAAGAGAGTCTAAATCAGAAAATGACAAAAAACGGAACGATTAAGTTCCAACAAAACAGTAAGAAAAATATTTATTTTCAATATGTTGAAAATAAAGTGTAATAGTTCAAAAATAGTGCGTACATTGCGCACGAATTAATTTTTTAATAATGAATA
>Ga0209511_1000109_pt1 | contig 112281 bp, 95 predicted proteins | sample SSSSmetaG_FD_184141 | JGI IMG/M metagenome (GOLD analysis project Ga0209511, IMG submission 184141) | Glacier valley bacterial and archeal communities from Borup Fiord, Nunavut, Canada, to study Microbial Dark Matter (Phase II) - ​SSSS... | ecosystem: Environmental > Aquatic > Freshwater > Ice... | reverse complement strand
AAAAAATCAGAAGCATCGTCATACTTTTTCTCATCAAAAGAAATTCTGCCGAGATAATACTGGGCCGCTGCATATTCCTTATTGTCATCTTCGATAAGAGCTAAAATCTTTTTAGCTTCAGCAGGCTTTTGATCTTCATAAAGCTTCTTTGCCTTTTCTACAGAAGTTTGGGCAGACACAAAAAATGGAAAAATCACTAGTAACCAGATATTTTTTTTCATAAAGCACAATTGTTTTTGAAAGATAATTTAAACCACGTCACATAGAATAAAATTTTTATTTTTTTGTAACTCTTAGCCCAAAATTTCCTATTCCTGTTGGTCAAACCGAATCAAAGACTCCGAATTGTTGAAAAAGGTTGCCTGAGTGTTTATTTGCCTCTCTTACTCGTTATTCATTTCTTCGTGAGAATACAAAAGTGCTTCGATTTTCGTTAAGAATGCAGGTGAGGCCGTCCGGCAGTCAAACTTGCCTCTTAATGTTTTCGTAAATTGTACTGCTAAAAAAAGAATATGAAACTATTTATTCTATCAATCATATCATTTATCTGCATTGAATCACCGGCACAAGTAATCGGTAAGATTTTCCCAATTATGGAAACTCAGACGGTAGAGGATAAAAAAGTCGTGCTGCCGGATGATGTGAAAGGAAAGTATACTCTTCTTGGATTAGCTTATTCAAAAAAATCAGAAGATGAATTAAACACCTGGTTTGAACCTGTATTCTCAAAATTTGTTCAAAAGGCAACTGGCTTAATGGCTGGAATGGGTTATGATGTTAATGTTTACTTCGTCCCCATGTTTACTGGTATCAACGCGGCAGCAACAGGAACTGCAAAGAAGAAAGCCGCAAAGAATATGGACCCACAACTGCTGCCAAATATTTTATTTTATAAAGGAGAACTCAAAACGTATAAAGAAGCCCTTGATTTCGAGAAACGTGACATCCCTTACTTCTTTGTGCTGGATCCGACTGGTAAAATTGTCTACGCTACATCAGGTGCATATACCGAAGATAAAATGGATAAGGTAGAAGAGGTTATTGAACAGTAATAAAAACGGTGAAACAATGAGTAATAACTGGTGTAAGATCGTTTGGTGGAACAACTCATCTTTTAAAACAGAAAGCCCTGACCATTAACCGGTCAGGGCTTTCTGTTGATTAATGCTTATTACTTAGGGGTGATTGCTGTTGTTGTTGCAGGAGTTGGGGTGATTCCCATCTTCTTCAATACTAACACGGACACATCAAATTTATCATCGCTGTAAAGAAGGATATCGCCACCTCCTGCCATTTGCGGTGAGAAGATAAATGCAAAACCATTTTCCTTTGCAGTGTCTTCAATAGCCTTTCCAACCTTAGTATAAATGGGGGCCAGTAGCGCTGCTTGCTTTTTCTTTATCGATGCTTCTGCATCTTGTTGAAACTTTTGAATATTCTCTTGAAGTTGAGTCAATTCTGTTTCCTTATCTCGACGAATAGCATCAACCATTGTTGCTGCTGCCGCCTGATAAGCTTTCAGTTTTACTTCATACTCTGAGTATTTTGATTTAAGCTGAGCTTCCAGCTGACCTCCATGAGTTCTCATTTCACTATCGATAGCTTTAGACTCTGGCATCTGGCTAAAAATGTACTCCCAGTCGGCATATCCTATTTTTTGCGTCTGCGCAAATGCTGCAACAGAACACAGGGTTAATAAAAAGATAAATATTACTCTCATGATCGATTTTATTTGATTGTGTTAGGCATTTTTTATTGAGGCTTTTTTACTGCTGGAACTGTTGTTGCAGGGGTTGTTACTACGGGAGCTGGCGTAACTCCCATTTTCTTCAACACCATTGTTGATACGTTATATTTTTCATCGGCATACAGTAAAATGTTATCACCGGATAATGACTTAGCGGTGAAGATGTACGTGAAACTATTTTCTTTCGCAACATCTTCGATGGCCTTTCCAATTTTTGCAAAAATGGGTTGCATCAGATCCCCTTGCTTTTTCTGCAATGATGCTTCAGCATCCTGTTGGAATTTTTGGATGTTCTGTTGAAATTGTGTTAGTTCTGTCTCAGAGTTTTGTCTAACGGCGTCGATCATTGTTGATGCTGACTTCTGGTAGATGTCTAACTTAGACTGGTACTCTTTATATTTTGCATCCAACTGAGCTTTCAGTTGTTCGCTATGAACTTTTAATGCATTTTCAGTCTGTTTTGATTCTGGCATTTGCGCATAAATAGATTCAAAATTTGCGTATCCAAATTTTTGCGGAGTTTCCGTTGTCTGTGCAAATGTTCCTACCGACAACAAGGTCAGGAATACAATCATTACTATTCTCATTTTGTTTTTACTTTATTTTATCGTTAGGGTCTCCCAATCCAAGTTCTTCTAATACAAAATCTGTATAATCATGCCGGGGATCTGTATATATCATTACTAGTTGTCCTGATTTATCGAAAATAATCGCTAACCTGTTCTGTTTCGAAACTTTCTCAACTGCATCCCAGACTTTGTCCTGTAAAGGTTTAATCAATTCTTGTTTTTTCAAAAAAAATAAGCCTCCAAATCCAAATACTTTTCTCTGGTATTCTTTCGATTCGGCTTCCTTCTTGTGAATTAAGTCCATTCGCTCCGTTTTCATCTCGTCTGTGAGAAGAACTTCTTCCGCTTTATAAGACGAATAAAGAGCTTCCACATTTTTTGACATCTCTTCAACTTCTTTCTGCCATCCTACCGAAAGCTGGTCGATTTCATTCTGTGCTTTCGCATATTCAGGCATTTTTCCAAGAATAAAATTGGAATCGATGTACCCGAACTTCTGTGCTTCGGCAAAATTCAAGCCGAAGACCAGGAATAGCGCTATTGTTGCAAGAAGCTTCACTTTTTTAACGAATTTGTTGGCCGATGGTGAAGTGAAATTGGGATCCGCTTATTTGAGTAGATCCTGGAAGAGCATCAAAACCATACGCCCAGTTTAATCCAATAAGCCCAAATGCCGGCATAAATATCCGTGCGCCTACCCCCGCAGATCGATAGGATTTAAACGGATTAAAGTCATAAAAATTATTCCAGTTGTTTCCAGCTTCTCCAAATACCAATGTATAGATTGTTGCCGACTGACTCGTGCTGATAGGATAGCGAAGCTCCATTACAAACTTATCATATACAATACCACCTTCAATTGTTGAGGCTGAAGCTGAATTTCTCAATGCATATAGCGGTGGTGTTATAAGGTTGTCAGCATAACCACGGAGTCCGACAATTTCCTGACCTAATACGTATGAATTAAATCCTCCGGCAAGACCTGCGCCTCCCATAAAGAATCGTTCAAACGGTCCTTGCGGTAAGCTTGAATTGTAACGGCCAATAAATCCCATGTGTGCCCTCGCTTCCATTACAAGACTTCTTCCCGTTGGCTTATTGCTTCCTAACAACTTGATATAAAATTTCGAATCAAACATCCACTTATGAAGCTCGAGCCATTTGTAGCGTTCGTCTATATTTTTTACGTATTCAGAATTGCGAAATAATGAATACGGTGGAGTCAATGATACACTCAATGATATTTGAGATCCTGATGTTGGATACATCGGATTATCAATGCTATTTCGGGCAAGTGTCGTATTGAATGTTAAGCTATTTGTTTGACCAACGTTAGGAAGTGCTGTCGATCCGTACAGATAATTCCTATAATTATAAACAAGAAATGAAAGTGCATTTGTAAGTGTGAAGTAATTATCCGGCCATTCAAGTCGACGACCTAGCGATAATGTTATACCACTTTGCTTCAGTGAGAAATCATCTGTGAATTCATATCTGCTATTGGGTCTTCTTGAAATAGAGTGAGAAAGACTTACGGTGAATGAATTAGGTCTTGATCCTCCCAGCCATGGTTCTGTAAATGAAAGAGAATAACTTTGGAATGATTTACCGTTTGCCTGTGCCTGAACCGATAACTTCTGTCCGTCACCCACTGGTAATGGTCTCCATTTGCTGAAGTGCCCGATGTTACGCATTGAGAAGTTATTGAAGGTCAATCCAACCGTTCCAACGAATCCGTAGTAGCCTCCCCAACCACCGGACAATTGCACCTGGTCATTTGATTGCTCCTCTACTTTCCATTCTATATCAACCGTACCATTGGATGGATTGGGGCGTACATCCGGTTCAACTTTCTGAGGATTGAAGTATCCCATTGAAGATAGCATTTGCTGAGTACGAATGATGTCCGATCTCCTGAATTTTTGTCCCGGAATTGTGCTAAGCTCTCTTCTGATAACGTGATCACTTGTCCGTTCATTTCCACTGATCAGCACCCGATCAATGGTTGCCTGATCTCCTTCAAAAATCCGCATTTCAAGGTCAATTGAATCTCCTTCGATCGCCACTTCAACTGGGTTAACGCGGAAAAACAAATAACCATCATCCATGTATAGTCCACTGATATCTGCTCCCTTTGGATTAAAAGAGGTTTTTCTATGAATCATTTCCAGATTGTAAACATCCCCTTTCTTAATGTCAAGGATCTTATTCAGCGTTGCTGCAGTGTGAATGTAATTTCCCGTCCAGAAAATATTTCTGAAATAATATTTCCTGCCTTCTGATATGTTGAAGAGGACATCAATGCTGTTTGAGCTGTGGCGGACGATTGTATCCGAAATAAGTTCAGCATCCCGAAATCCCTGAGTGTTGTAATATGTTATTATCTTTTTCTTATCGTCTTCAAAATCTGAACGAATAAACTTTGAGCTTTTGAAGACGTTTAGCTTTACATTCCTGGTAATGAATGCTTTTATCTCTTTCCATGTAAGTTTTCTGCTTGAATCCAACGCTGCTTTATAATGACTTGGAGGCGTTGTGACGAATGCTCCATAGATTGCGCGATGAAGAGAAAAGCGAGAATGTTCATGCGTTTTCTTCATTTTCTTTTTTAATTGAGCACTTTCGATCTGCTTATTGCCATCAAATATGATTTCGTTTATTCTGACTTTCGTCTTCAAATCTACATTGATCCTAAGACGTGCGCCTCCACGATTCAGTGTATCTTTTTCTGTAGTGATCTTTACCTCTGTATTAAGGAAGCCTTTTTTAGCAAAATATTTTCTAACTGTTAATTCGGTATTACGGATTGTAGCATCATTGACTATTTTCCCTTTTATAAGCTTGATGTCATCTTTCAAAGATGATTGCTTCGTTTTATTAAGACCAACAAAATAAAAATCTGTAAGACGGGGGCGTTCTGAAAGAACAATCATCAGGTAAGCATTCTGTCCTTCGAGTCTATCAACACTAATTGTAATATCCCCAACCAAACCATGCTTCCATATCTTTCTGATTGCCGTTGCAATCTGATCTCCGGGAATTTTTATTTTATCGCCAACCTTAAGACCTGTTAAAGAAATCACGGCATTTTTATCAAGGACATTTAAGCCTGTGACATCAATCCCTGCGATAAAATATTCTGTAGGAGAAGCGTAGTTTAACGTAGCCTCATTTTTTGGTATTACCACAGAGGGTGCATTATCGCGTCCTTTTCTAAATTGTGCAAAGCCGGAGACACCGCACACCATCAACAAGCACAAAGTAAAAATCCTTCTCATTTGTCAGGTGTTCGGTTCTAATACTTTTCCAAATCTCCGTTCGCGGTGCTGATACGAATAAATGGCTTCGTATAAATCTTCTTTCCTAAAATCCGGCCATAACGTCTTTGTAATGTACAGTTCTGTATAGGCAATCTGCCACAGTAAAAAATTGCTTACCCGCTGTTCTCCACTGGTGCGGATCAGTAGTTCAGGATCAGGAACGCCTCTTGTTTCTAACTGATTTGAAAACATTTTTTCATCAATATCTTCAGGATCAAGAATTCCCTGTCGCGCATCCCGAGCAAGCTTTCTCGCTGCCTCCAGAATCTCCCAACGTCCGCTATAATTCAATGCAAGCAACACTGTAAGCCCTGTATTATTTTTTGTTGTCTCCTTCGCCTCGTTAAGATTGCGCTGGCATGTTTTTGGCAAATGTGATATATCCCCGATCGTTTGAAGCCGCACGCGGTTCTCCATAAGATTGTTGATCTCTTTTTTTATTGTATTCACCAGCAACTCCATCAAAGCGTCTACTTCTTCTTTTGGCCTACCCCAGTTTTCCGTGCTGAAAGCGTATAATGTCAGGTATTTGATACCCAACTCCCCACACCCCTCAGTAACGTCTGTTACCGCCTGAATCGCATTTCTATGACCAAAAATACGCACTGCACCTTTTTTCTTTGCCCAACGTCCATTTCCATCCATTATGATGGCAACGTGCAGAGGCAGGTTGTTTACGTCGATTTGGTCTTTGAAAGATGCCACAAGACCGCAAAAGTAGCCTATTTCCGACATTTACACACTATCGCCAAACTGGCATACAATGATACTTGAGATGAATAAAACCTGGAATTAGTTGACTTATGAGTTACTATCTGTAAGGATTTGTAGGGCAAGGGATATTGTAGAATGTGCGGGTGATGGTTATCCCAAGAAAATAATAAGTATCATAATCATATTTGTTTCCGTACTGATAGGTCTTTTGAGACAGATCTGATTCAGAAACATTATCGAGATAATCAAAAAATGTCTTTCGTATACCGAATTCCATTGCCATATAATATTTTGGATTCAATACATACTTTATACCACCGCCAAAAGGTATTGATATCTGCACATTACTGTACTGCACTGTCTTTTGAGGAACTCCAGACATATTAAACAAAGCAAGACCGGCAAATAAATAGGGAGTAAATCTTAGCGGATGGCGGCCATCTCTCCAATCAAGAAAATGATATTCATAAACTCCTGAGAGCTCTGATAAAAAAATATCGAACGAGGCATTTCTCTTTACTGAAAATGCATCAATGCGTGCATCTTTATCTGTTGCACCGAGTTGACCAGCAGTAAGAGAAGCGCGAAAGCTTACAACCTTGCTGATATTTGCACGGTAAAAAATTGTGAAGGCGGGTTTTGAAAAACCAAAATCATAGGAACGAACAAGATCCCCTGTATAATTAAAGGTTCCGATACCAATACCTGCTTCGGATCGCTGCGTTATCTGGGCGGATCCCGTTGTGGCTGTAAGGAAAAAAAGAATGCCAACAAAAAGACTGGAAGGTTTTTCCAGTTGCATCATCTGAATTTGGCTCTGTGATATGAAGGACTTATAATATAGGCAAGCATAATTCTCGTCACCATATAAAGGTCGTTGTCCCTCTTGCTTCCTCTGTTATTGGAAAAATATTCCTTTCCATAACCTGCCTCAACATTTACTCCGGCTACCCCGGAAGGTGTTGGATTCTTCGGATAACCTGCAAGTTCATTTGTACGATATGCCATTGCCTGAGCCAAAGGACTACTTAACTTTGAAAGATCAGTATAATTCGCACTTACATCGTCAAGATAATCTGTGAAGGTGTATCTGATACCGATGTCAATAGAGAGATCCATTACTTCATTCAACCTGAAGCGTGCGCCAATTCCAATAGGAATTGCTACTTGCAATAAAGAGTATGGCTTGATACCATAGTTAGCATCTGATGATGATAATTTTGCATATTGTCCTTCAGTTCCCAGAGGTTGAAGGTCTACCCACTTACCTGCTTCAGCAAGTGCATTGCCTTGAAGGTCTTTTGCCGGAGCAATGGCTTGAGGATTGTGCAAGAAAAGCGCTACGCCGCCATATATGTAAGGAGTCCATTTTACACGACTCATGTATGTAGAAGGATTATCGAATAAATCGAAAACGGCAACTACTGTAAGTTCTTTGATTTGATTACGAAAAGAAAGATTCCTTGTGTGTCTATATATTCCATTGCTTCCATCTCCGGCATTCGCTGATTCAGCATCAGAACCCTTTAGTGTTCCGAACATGAATTGAGCTTGCAGCGTATAACGTGGACCAAAACGATGGCTAAATGAAATACCGATACCAGGTTTAGTAAATGATATATCCGTACTTAATTTTCCAGGGGTTGGAGAAAGATCACCATAGTAATTAAGAGCACTCAATGAGAGTCCGATCGCATTGTACCTATTTTGCTTTCCGAAAGCAGACTTGCCCCCCCGGTAAGCGCCCATCCGCTTGTTCGTCTTTTTGATTCCCTTACGGTTAAACTGCGCATAACTTGTATTCACGCCAGCCAATAGCATGAAACAAATCAGCACAAAACACAGCTTTCTCATACTAAACGACTTTTGAAGAATACCAAATGTATAAAAATAAATACTTTGCCACAGCATTTATCCCCAATAACATGCTTTGGTAAGCGCCAAACACCTGTTTGCACTAATTACGGATGTCTAAACCCCAGTTGAGTTTTTGGCGGAGAGTCTTGAAATAATGCTGCCCTGGAAGCTGAATGATGTGCGCTTTGAATCGTTCTTTTCTTATTTTGAGTTTTACTTTTTCATCAACGGTTTCGAAACGTGAATCAAGAGAAACGAGGAATTTTTTACTTCTGCCCTCAATTTTGAAAGTCAATTCTGACTGATCGGACACCACTATCGGGCGGGCAGTCAGATTATGAGGGCTTACCGGTGTTACAATAAAACTCTCGGATTCCGGAAAAACAAGTGGACCTCCGCAGCTGAGGGAATATCCCGTTGATCCGGTTGGTGTTGAAACGATTACTCCATCCGCCCAATAAGAATTAAGCAATTCTCCGTCAACGGAAACATGAACTGTTATCATGGATGAAGTATCTTTCTTCATTATCGTAAAATCATTGAGGGCAAAATTTAAACCAGGAAATAATTTTGGTTCCGACACAAGCGAAAGCATCACGCGTTGATCTACGTTGAATCTTTTGTTGAAAAGATTATCCAATGCCATTTCAATTCCGTCACGACTTAACGTTGCAAGGAAACCAAGTCGCCCGGTATTAATTCCTAGAATAGGTGTCTGGCTTTTACCGATATATGTCACTGATTCAAGTAACGTACCATCACCACCGATCGAAAGAAAAAAGTCAAGCTTGTTGAGATTGTCGCCATGCTCAAAAACATTTAGCTTGAAGTCATGACTGGACTTGTACTGCTTGTAAAATTTTGAGGAAACGGAAATATCAGCCTTGTATCGTGTAAGCAGCGTGAGTATCTGCTCCATAAAAAGTGGGGACTTCTGTTGAAAATCTTTTCCGTGTATCCCAACTTTCATTCCTGCAAGGATTTAGAATATTTAATTCGTTATTGAAAATGTTTCAATCGGATCACTTCATCCTGGCGCAAGAATCTCCAATGACCACGTGACAAATCTTTTTTATCAAGAGTCGCATAAACAGATCTGTCGAGCTTCACAACGTCGTATCCAATTGCTTCAAATAATCTTCTTACAACTCTATTCCATCCTATATGAATTTCCAATCCGATCGTTTTTCCATCTTCTCCAACGATAGCAACGTCATCTACCATTACTTTACCTTCTTCAAGACGAACACCGTCCACAATTTTTTGAAAATCTGCTTTCGTAATAGGTCGATCGAGCTCTGCTTTATAGATCTTCTTAACGTTATGCTTTGGATGTGACAACTTTTCAGTCAAATCACCATCGTTCGTCAATAACAAAAGACCTGATGTATTTCTGTCCAATCGACCCACAGGATAAACACGCTCTTTACATGCCCCGTTGATCAATTGCATTACCGTGTTGCGTTCCTGCGGATCATCTGTCGTTGTGATGAATCCCTTTGGCTTATTCAATAAAATATAAACTGGCTTTTCAGCTTTAAGACGCTTACCATCGTGACGAACATCATCGCTCCGTTTTACTTTGTAGCCCAATTCAACTACTGATTGTCCGTTGACTGTAATGAGACCCATCGTTATCATTTCATCAGCTTCTCGTCGAGAACAAATTCCGCTATTTGAAATAAATCTGTTTAATCTGATGAGATCGTCTCCCGGAAGAACTGATTCCTCGTAAGGCTTATCTGTACGCGGACGTTTGCCAAAAAATTTTTTCTCTGTTGAACGTGATGGATTATTTTTTCCATCATCAAAGTTTGTACGTCTTAGATCCTTTCCTACCGGTCGTTCTTTGTCAGAATAGTCGGGTGGACCCTTACGTGCTTCTCTTTCACTTTGAGCTTCTCTGGAAAATGATTTCGGTTTTCTTTCAGCGTATTCTTTTGAGTTTTTATTTTCACCGAATGATCGCGGTGATGAGTCTTTGTCCTTGAAATCTTTCTTTATAAATGGCTTCCTTTTATCTTCATACGATTTAAAAGGACCTTTTTTATCCGACAAGCTTCCTTTCTTGTCAGAAAAATCTCTTGTTTTCTTTTCTGGATTAGAAGAGCGTGGGGCGCTGTCGTCTTTGTCTTTAAATTCTTTTTTAACAAAAGGTTTGCTGCTACCTCCTGCTGTTTTGTACGGAGCCTTGCGATCAGAAAAACTATTTTTCTTTTTGAATGAAGAACCTGAACCAGGCGTATCATCTCTACCGGAATTCTTTTTAAACTTCTGAGCCCTATTGGTAGTAGGACCTGAAGTAGTACGGAATCGACTTTTTTGTGCCATGATTATTACAAGTTAAGGCAAAACGGCCTTGAATGGAAATAGACTATTGATTCTCCTGGGTCTCCCCGATGGTGTTGACCTCCTGAGAGAAATCTTTCGGAGTTGGTAATTCGTTAAGTTCGCTGATACCAAAGTACTCCATGAATTTAGGGCTTGTGCCATAAATTAACGGGCGACCCACGCCATCACCTTTACCTTGAATTTCTATCAATCCTTTTTCGAGAAGTTTTTGTACTGCGTAATCGCAATTAACGCCGCGGATAGTTTCAACCTCTGTTTTTGATACGGGTTGTTTGTAAGCAATGATTGAAAGCGTCTCCATTGCAGAAGTGGAAAGTCTTTTCTTCGATTGCTGCTTTAGCATGATACCAATACTTGCCTGGTATGCGGGTTTTGTCAGGAACTGATAACCTCCGCCAGCAGTGTTCAACTCAAATGAAAAGTCTTCGTGTTTAAATTTATTTTCGACACGCTGAATTGCCCCAACAATATCTTCCTCCGGAACATCTGCATTAAACATTTCTGTAAGACATGACTTAAGTTCAGCCAGTTTAATAGGAGATGGTGAACAGAATATCAGCGCCTCAATATGATTTTGTAGGAAGTCCAACGGTTGGGTTTATTTCTTTGTACGATTAATTAATCACGCTGCATCATTTTCGCTTCGATTGATTGCGTAGTGTGAGGAACTGCATACAATCTTTCTTTTGGAATAAGCTTACCTGTTACAGTGCATATTCCATACGTGCCATTCTTAATACGCACCAACGCATTTTCAAGATTGGTGATGTACTTCAACTGGCGCGCAGCAAGCTGACTCAGATTCTCTTTCTCTGCAGTTTCTGCTCCATCTTCCAATACTTTTGTATTTCCTCCTGACGTGCTGTCGGTACCCGCATCATTATTGCGATTGAGTGTTTCTTTAAGAATGCGAAACTCTTCTTTCGATGTTTCAAGCTTCGTCTTGATCCGTGATTCAAAATCTTTTAACTCTTCATCACTATAGCGTGTCTTATCATCCTTGTTTGCTCCTGCAGTTGTATTTATTTGTTTATGAGCAATTGGACGCTGCGTCAATGCAGGAAACACTTTTAGGTTATGCTGTGGCTTTGGCACAACAACGGCCGCTTTTATTTCTGTCGTTTTTTTACCAGTCGGAGCGGCCTTCTCGATCGTCTTTTTGATGATCACTTCCTTTTTAGGCTCTTCCTTCTTTGCGGCCACTTTCTTCGCAGGTTTTGCTACCACTTTTTTGGCAAGGACTTTAGCCGCCTTTACAGGCTTTTTTGCTTTGGGAGTTGCCTTTGCTTTCTTCACCACTTTAGTAGTTGATTTTTTAACTGATTTCGCCATAATACCTAGTCCTCCAGTGATATGGGTTTAAAAAAGATGCGCAAAAATACGCGCCTTCACCTAAAACAAAAAATCTCGTTGAACTAGATAATGACGTGGTTTGAAATAATTGTAAAAGACCTGAATTGACCAAATTTTCGCCATTACTGTTTTTTCGGAAAATGGCCGTTTAATACTACTTAATATAACTTGAGTATATTAGAGGTAGTTGCACCTAATAACATCAGAAATTAAGACGACCCTGCTAGTTTGAACTGACAATTACCCTCCTTCGAAAAGTACTCACCAGGCCCGAAGATGTAAAAGTTTCAAACCAGACAAAATAATATCCCATCCTCGTTTTCGTGCCGTCATCACGATCTCCGTCCCATCGCAATGAACCTTCAACGCCAAGGAATTCATTGCTGACGAGGGTCTTTAATAAATGGCCTTGTGTGTCATAGACTTTTACATTCGCTACCTGGCCTTCATCAAACCGGTATTGAATCTGAACGAAATTATTTACACCACTTCCAGGTGAAAAAATTTCAGGAATGACTGATATATTATCGTTGCTCGTAGTACCCACGTCACGATGTTGAGAGTTCAATAATCCAGGCGTTCCAAATCCGGATCTTGAACTCGCAGATGTCCAGTTATTTTTATCATTGGATGCAGCATCCAATGATATTCGTTCCAACGAAACTCCTTCATCACTTTTGATAAATACAGAATGCCATGTTTTTGAATATCCTACTTCATCTATGATTTTCCCGAAACCATCAATTACAGCGACCGATCCCTGATCATCTGACAATGATGGCATTGGTGTTTTAACAATATTGTTACCCCCATTGATGGAATATTGCGATGTAACGACGGATGGATTTGTTGTGAACACCATCAATGAATTCGGACGAAGCAAAATATCATTCAAAAATAATGTCACCGCATTCTCCACTATGCCTTGATTATAATTGCCAAGTTTCCAGCTTTTAAGGTTTATAAACTTATCTGATCTATTGTTAATCTCAACGAAGTCAACACCGCCGGATGACGGATTAAAGAGAATTTCGTTTACTGTAACATCAAGACTATCGGCTTTTTCAGGTAGTCCGAAAGCAAACATCATTACCTCACTTGAATTTTCATTGCAATCAATAATATTTTTCATCTCAATTATATACGATTTTCTCGATTGAAGACTTTGCGCCGTTTCAATCTTTATTGATCGTAAACTTTTATCAATAAATGTAGTCCTCAAAATAGGAGATGAAGGCTGTAGTGTGAAATTGCCTGTGGTTAACGATGAGGGATCCAGTTTTTCATTGAATGTTAACACTACACTTGTTGATGACGTAGGAAATACTGAAACTAATATCGGTGCTGAAATATCCGGTTTATTGGCAAAAACAGAATTTTGACGACCTGGTGTACCTCCATTTTTATCTTCCGATGCAGTCCAGTTATCTCCCTCACCACATGGATTTGCTGGATCAATTAACTCCAATGTCCATCCGCCTTGTTGCTTGTCGGGATCATGATACCATTCAATTTCATAAGAAACTGAATCAATGGTTTTATTACTTGCATCTTTTAAAACAAAAGTATCTCCATCATTATTCAGTGTTGGAAAATTCAGAAGACCAATTGTTTTACCAAAACCAGTAAACAAATTGCCTGATGTGGATGAGGTTACGATCCAATATTCTCCAGGAAGAATTATCTGGGAGGGAAATATAGCGGTTGAACTCCCATCGGTTAATTTCCACCCATTTACATTGAACGGAGAACTACTTCTGTTATAAATTTCCACGAACTCTGCATTTGGCAATCCAATTTGCGGCGATGTATCCGGAAACAATTCAGTAAGTATTACATCTTTATTATGACCAGGAACAACTACAAAATATAAACAACTAACATTTATTGCAGGTATTTTATTTCCAATGAGATCGCTTACATCTTCGATATGAAGAGAGTATGTAACTCCATTTGTCATCGGCGTTAGGAATTCAAGAAGGACAGTTTTTTGATCGGAGACCATTGTTGCCGATGCCGGAGATCCAATATTTCCTAAAGAATAATTAATCGTATTCTGAGCGCTCGGTAGTTGCAGGCTTTCAGAAAATAAAATACGTACCTGCTTTGCTGTTGGTGTTGTAAGTGAAACAATTGATGGTGATGTTGTGTCAGGAATCGGAATTCCCGTTACAACAAAATCATCAAACCAAAATTTATCAGAACGTGTGGCAGTGTATGTACACACTATTCCAAAGTAAGATGAAATTGTATTGACATTGTCAACTGCACTTCCTTCCAATAAGTATGTTCCTGTAAGCTTGACATCCGTCAATAGCCTCCATTCACCTGATTCACTACGCGTAACTTTAATTTTAACTTTTACAACCGATAGATCAACACGGTCATCTGGTCCATCGATGATCTTCGTTTCAACAAGCATATTTTGTCTGTAAAGACAAATGTCGTGGGTGGTATTGCCAATTTTTATAAAATATCCATTCAGTGACGTGCGCAAGTTTTGCTGATCAGATGCGAGATAGATTTTAGCGTAGTTTGTGGCACTTGGATTGAAGTCAAGTTGCACACCAAACTCCCATAAAGCTTCCTGCATTGCCTGGCTTGGAGTTGACAAAAAAGATGATTCAGAAACTGCGGGGGCAGATAATTTAATTTTTCCAGTAACGATACTAAACTTCGAAGTCTCTCCCGACCACGTGGGGTTATTGGTGAAATCGCCATCCGAAAAATTATCGGTGAACTGTGCAAAGCAACACTCCGTTAAAAGAGTCGCCAATAGAACGAAAAGGATTTTTAACTGCTTCATCCTACCAAAATATCATTTATAGTACTTTTGTAGTTCTAAAAATTAAAACAGTCATGAAAATAGTTGTAGTCGGTGCCACCGGGTTGGTAGGCCAGGAGATCTTGAGGGTTATGGAAGAGCGTAACTTCCAGTTCGATGAATTGTATTTGGTTGCTTCTGCCAAAAGCGTTGGGAAAAAGTTAGAATTTAAGGGTAAGCAGTATTCAGTTATTGGCATGCAGGAAGGTGTTGATCTCGCTGCTGACGTCGCTATATTTTCTGCAGGTGGTAGCACTTCACTTGAGTGGGCGCCAATATTTGCCGATAAAGGAACAATCGTGATTGATAATTCTTCCGCATGGAGGATGGATCCAACAAAAAAACTGGTCGTACCGGAAATCAATGGTCATATAATAAAGATTGATGATCGTATCATCGCAAATCCAAACTGCTCCACAATTCAAATGGTAATGGCTCTTGCGCCGTTGCACGTAAAGTATAAGTTGAAGCGAATTGTTGTTTCAACATACCAGTCAGTTACCGGAACAGGCAAGGAAGCCGTAGAGCAATTGATGAATGAGCGTAAAGGCATTAAAGGAAAGAGAGTTTATCCTCATCCAATTGACATGAATGTATTACCGCATATTGATGTTTTTTTAGATAATGCTTATACAAAGGAAGAGATGAAGATGGTTAACGAGACACGCAAGATCCTCGGAGATGATTCTATTGGTATAACGGCGACTACTGTTCGCGTTCCAGCAATCGGTGGACACTCTGAAGCAGTTAATGCTGAGTTTCATAAGGAATTTGATCTTGCGGAAGTTCGTAGAATCCTTGAAAATACTCCTGGCGTTATCGTAATGGATGATGTAAAAAATAATATTTATCCAATGCCAATCAATGCGCATGGAAAAGATGAAGTATTCGTTGGAAGAATTCGCCGTGATGAAACACAACCAAAAACCATAAACATGTGGGTTGTTGCTGATAACCTGCGAAAAGGTGCAGCAACAAATGCGGTACAGATCGCGGAGTTTATGATGGAGAAGAATCTTGTTTACTAAAAAAAGTAGGGGCAGTTAGTAAAAAGTGGTCCCGGCTAGATGACAAAATCTGTTTATCCGGTCGGAAGTCACCTTTTACTTTTTACAGAATGGCTTACTTAATTGTTGCAGGAGCCTGTTCGGGATGTTTCACATATCTCTCAAAAAACTCAATCACTCTCAACATGTGATCCATCATCCTGCCTGGGTTGCCGCTGCGCGTTAGTTCATGTCCTTCTTTAGGATAGCGAACGTATTCAACCGGTTTGTTTAAAATCTTTAAGCTTTTGTAAAGCATCTCTCCCTGAATAATTCCTGTGCGCAAATCCTGATCACCATGAATGATTAATAATGGTGTGTTAATATTTTTCACATAAGAATAGGGTGATTCAGAATCAAGCAGTTTTTTTGTTTCCGGTTCCCATGGATAACCACCAAAATCATTTGGCACAAGACTCCACGCATTTCCCTCACCCATAAATGTCGTCAACTCATAAACACCGCGTTGAGCATTTGCAGCCTTAAAACGATTATCATGACTGATCAGCCAGGCGACCATATAACCCGCATAACTTCCACCCTCTACAAACAATTGATCTTTATCGATCCATGAATTTTTTGCAGCGGCATCATCAAGTGAACCAAGAATATCACTCGCTGGTCCGTTGCCCCAATCTTTAAAGTTTGCCTTCTTAAATTTATCTCCGTAACCACCGCTTCCGCGTGGATTTGAATACACTAGTCCATAACCCCAGCTTGTTTCAAGTTGGTATTCATGCCACATTCCAAATATTCCTGGCCCCCACATTGCCGTTGGCCCACCGTGAATGTTAAGTATCGTTGGGTATTTTACTCCTTCTTTTTTTCCAATCGGGTCCATTACCCAATACTGAACTTTTGATCCGTCCGGACGATTGATCCAATACTCTTTTGGAATGCTTATGAGCTTAGCTTCAAGCCAACCTTCATTAAGCTTTGTAAGCTGCTTTGTTGATTTATCTTTTGTGTTGAGAATAAAAACTTCCCAGGGATTTTTTGTTTCTGTTAAGGCGAAAACAATTTTATCACCTTTCAGATCAAAATCATTTATACCATTTTCTTTTCCAAACACTTTGGTAATTGCTCCGCCTTTCGCAGGAATGCTAAATAATGGAATTGAACCTTCGGTCTGTGATGTGAAATAGAGTGTTTTGCTGTCGGCGGAGAATATTCCATTATTTACATCACGGTCCAATGCCGTTGTAAGCAGCTGCGGCATTCCGCCGGTTGCAGCAACAATTGCTAGTTGCGTTTGTTGTGCGTGCCGATCTACATTGTTTTGTGCAGCGAAAAGGATCTGAGTTCCATCGGGAGAATACGATGGATTCGAAATACTATAGTTCTTCCACGTTAAAAATTCTTTAGCGGCCTTCGTTGTTGCATCGATAATCCAAAGATCGGTATCGCGTTCACGGTCGGGATGAATTTTAAAAACCCGTGATTCACAAATAATATTTTTACCGTCAGGCGACCAATTTGCGCTTTTAAAATCCTGGAAGCCATTTGTTAATTGAACTGCCTTCTCATCAGAGTCGATCGCTTTAATGAATAAATGAGAAAAGTCTTCATCTGGTGAAAGATTCAATTCACCCTGAAAATTCTGACGTGTTACTATTCTTGGATTACTTTCGCTGTTATTCTTTGCGAGCCATGCACGAACTTCTTCAAGCGTCCCGTCAGGAGTTGTTGCTATTTTCTTTTTCTCATCTACTTTCATTGCTTTGAAGTTTGGCTCATCTCCCTGAATACGACCAGGACGTTCATACGTCCATGGAGTTTTTCCTTCCAACTGATAGAAAGGAATACCTGACGAGTATAATAATTTCTTTCCATCCGGAGACCACTTTGGATTACTCGCTCCTGTTTCTGATTTTGTTATGGCATGTGCTTCACCTCCACTCAATGGTAAAACCCAGATCTGCGATTTATCTCCATCCGCACGAACAAAAGCAATTTGCTTCCCATCAGGTGACCATTGCGGACTTGTATCCATTCTCTCACCAAATGTCATTTGCGTTGGTTCAGCACCCGAAACCAAGTCAGCCAGATAAAGATGGCGTGTATAATAATACTCATTGTCATTTTTTACCGCCTTACGCGCTACAAGCATCACTGCTTTTGACCCGTCAGGCGAAATTTGAATTTGCTGCGTGATCGCGATCTTCATGAGATCTCCGGCAACGATTGGTTTCTTTATTTGAGCAAATGAAAGCCCTGGAACAAACAGAATGAATAAAAGGAGTTTTTTCATGGTAGAATTTAATCGGAGCATCTAAGTTGATTGGAATTATCAAAAAGTAAAAGACCATTCGTAAAACAATGTTTGAATAGAAGTCAGGAATAAGGAGTCAAAAGCTCTCGATTGAAGACTTTTATCGAAAGCGATTCATTCCATCGTACGCCAAGCCCAATCCCACACTTGAAAGTTTATTCTCATCGGCAACTTCAGCATTAGGAAACAGTTTTTTGAATTCGGCCTGAACAATCGGCAATTCCGTAGATCCGCCCGTCAAAATTACAAGCTTGATATCATCACTTTTCACTTGCGCCTGCCGAAGACATTGCAGTGTACAATTTGAAATCCGCTCAATACGCTCTTTAATTGATTTTTCGAGTAAAGAGCGTTTCACATTTATCTCAAGTCCTTCCTCAATAAAGTAAAGTGCTGTTTTAAATTCATCGGAAGATGTTAATGCAATTTTAGTTTCTTCTGTTGCCGCGAGTAGCGAATGACCTGTCTCCTGTTCGAGAACTTTTAGCAAACGCTGGTATCTTCTTCTATCATGTGCCTGGTGAAGAAACTGACGCGTTTGTGCAAGGACTTTGGTTGTATACAAAAAATTCACTTTGCTCCATTCGGCAAGATCATGAAATGGCTTCGGCGGAACTTCTAGATCTTTTTCTCCATAAGTGGTTTGATAACCAATCTCAGGCATCACCGCTGCAAGACTTAGGTCCTTATCAAAGTCATTGCCACCAACACGCACACCCGTATTTGCAAGTATATCATTTGAACGATCATGCTTATGAATAAACTGATTTGATAATCGTATTACCGTGAAGTCAGAAGTACCTCCACCAAGATCAGCAACGATCGCGAGCTTCTCTTCCTTTAATTTTATCTCATGCGCGAATGCTCCTGCGATTGGCTCGAATTGAAATTCAACATGTTTAAATCCAATCTGTTGGGCAATAGCTCTTAATTCACTTTCAGCACGCTTGTCCCCTTCTAAATCATCGTCCATAAAATGAACGGGGCGCCCCATGATCACATGCTCCATTTCTTTTCCCACACTTGAATCAACTTGCTGCTTGATATTCTTAAGAAAAGACGAAATAATATTTTCAAAACGCATGAGCTTTCCATTCACCAATGTTCCTTGTTTCATCAAAGAAGTTCCAAGAACACGCTTCAAACTTCGCATGAAACGACCTTCCTGTCTACTAAAGAATAGATTTACAGCTTGCCTTCCATAAAAAGGAACACTTCCGTTACGTTTATAAAAAACTGCGCTGGGTATTATTACAGAATTTCCTTCCACTGGAACAAGATTAACATTCTCATCCTTAGAAATTGCTGCACTTGTATTAGAAGTTCCGAAATCTATTCCGCAGGAAGCGATACGCATGAAGGAAATTTTTTAAGGACCGAGAGTACAAGAATAAATTGACAGGAGGCAATTAAAAAAGTGGGCAAATGTAGATTCAATTTTAAAATCTCATCAAAAACCGAAATCTTTATCGACCACTAATTACCAATTTCACAAACTATCACTTCTTTGTTGGTTCTTTCGGTAACGGAGGAGGGCCATCGGGAATATATGATTTATAAACATATCCGTTCCTGCGTTTCTCAAATTCTACACGAATATCTTTTCGCAGTTGTTCATTCTCAAATAAATCAACCATTGTCATTGCGAGCGATTTTGCTGCCAGTATCATTCCTTTATGTCCGATCGACATTCCTCCGCACGCGACCACTGACCAGCCATGCCATGCGGTGTTGGCAGGAGCAGTTGTTGCTTCAAGTGTAATTTCAGGAACGATCCAACTGATATCACCAACATCTGTCGATCCACCAACAGGTGTTTCTCTTGTTTCCTTCAATGGATAAATTTTCCCATCAAGGCCTGTTTGTTCACCACCTTGCATTTCCTGGATCTTTTTTGCGAAAGCGATTTCCTCGGGTGTATACATTATTGGTCCAAGAATTTCAAGATTGGATTGAAGTATTTCGGCTCCTTTTCTATTTACTAATATTTCATAGTCACCTGTTTGCACCGTTACTTTTGATTCAACACCTGCAATGATAGAAGCGCCTTTGGCAATTTCTTTCACACGCGTGAATACGTCTTCAACTCCATTGCGTTTCGAATCTCTTATCCACATCCATATTTTAGCATATTCAGGAACAACATTCGGAACATCACCTCCTGCTACAATTGCATAATGCATTCTTACACTTGGCTTAACATGCTCACGTAACATATTTACGCCATCGGTAAATGATTCAAGTCCGTCAACAGCACTTCTTCCATTCCACGGATCTGCTGCCGCATGTGCTGCTTTACCCTTGAACTCAACGATAAAATCAATGATAGCCTGAGAGCTTTGTGTGTTTGCGTTGGTCTCTGCTGCAGGATGCCAGTCAAGACATACATCAATGTCATTGAATAGCCCTTCACGTGCCATATAGATCTTTCCGCCAACTGCTTCTTCTGCAGGTGTTCCATAATATCGCAATGTCCCTTTTAGTTTTCCTTGTTGGATAAGTTCTTTCACAGCAACCGCTGCACCAAGACTTCCTGCACCAAAGAGATTGTGTCCACATCCATGTCCTGCAGCTCCGGCTTCAAGCGGATCACGTGTTGGTTGTGCCTTTTGGGAAATGCCAGGAAGTGCGTCAAACTCTCCCATTATTCCAATAATGGGTTTGCCTGATCCGTATTCTGCAGTAAATGCAGTTGGCATTCCGGCAACGCCGCGTTTTACACTAAAGCCTTGTGCTTCAGCATAATCAGCAAGCTCTTTCGATGACTTATATTCTTTTAATGCAGGTTCGGCATAAGCCCAGATCTTATCACTGATCGCAATTAATTCCAGTTGATGCGCTTCGACGGATTTAATAACAACATCTTTGCCGGGATTTATTTTTTTCTTTTGGGCCACTGCCTGATTAAGAATAAAGCAGCAAATGAACAACGCGAAGTACGATTTCAAAACAAGAGATTTTTTTAAGGTGATCATTCTTTTTATTTATTGAAAGTGTTACATCCCCGCTCAGGTCGGGCCTGTGATTGTCCTATCAAAATCCAACTATTTAAAATTCACCACTTGCTCCACCGCCACCAAACGTTCCCCCTCCACTATGTACCTTTGAATTGACAGATTGATTGCCTCCCATGGTTTGTGATATTAGAAATGATTCAATGTTAGTGCTTGCCCACTTTTCTGCAAGAAGATTTTCACGCGTGAATCCTTTACGAATGATCTTCAGATAATTTAATAATACAATTGAAATAAGTATCAAGACAACTCCCGCAATTGTTAATGTAATCTCGGGATGCCCGAAGTTGTAATAATATTTAAATGTAAAAACAGAAGCGGCCAGAACGATCAAGCTCACCCGTAGCAATACAATTTCCTTGTTCTTAATGCCAACGTATAAATATACTGCTGGGATTATGATGGTAAGTAAATAAAAAACCAAGGCAAACGGAATATCTTCTCCATCGTCCAGCACCAGATTCATCATATTAACACTGAGCTCACGCACTACCAGGTAATTTCCTCCGAGATAAATTAATATAAGACTTGCCGATTCAACGATAACAATATTGTTCCTCCAGATTTTAAGATCATTCCTTTTCTTTAGTTTCTTCGAAAAAAAATAAATAATTGAAAATCCAATGATAAATAAGAATGGAATAATCTGTTGAAAGATCCCTCCCATACTATAGAATTCAAAAAAGATAGCTGCTGCCAATGAAAGTATTGCAGCAAGCGTACTGAGCAAGTCGAGATATCGTATCGCAACAAATGTAAAAGTTAAAAGACATGTCCAGATGAGCAGATGCTGATTATTGAAATCACTCATTCCCGCGATTCCCATGATAAAAAATCCCCCCGCATGATATAGCAATGCTTCAGTAAGGCCGGATTTAAAATGATGATTTGCGTGGATGAACAATCTTTCCAGAACGAAGAATGAACCAACTGCATAAATTATTGATAACACAGGAAGATTATTCTGAAAGGCCTCTCCAAAAAGCAAGAAGAAAAATCCTGTAACTCCGCTAAGTCCCAGCAATGTTGCTACAAAAAGTATCACTCGTATCATCATATTCGGATGATAAAAGGGTGTTTTATACGCTTCTGCAATTGCTGAGGATTGTTCCTTTGTTATAAAATGACTTTTAAACCATCTCTTAGCCTCTTTTATGACGGCGAGGTTATAAACATTCACTTCATTGTAAGCGCTGATCATTGCTTCTGGGTAAAATGGTTTCTGTACTTGACAAGAAAATAAACAAACCCACCACACGACAGCATTGAATACAAGAACCAAAACTCATACGTATCCCTCATCAATAGAAAAACTAAATATGTTGTAGCGATATAAGCAGCAATAAATGCGTATAATAAAAACAGGAATGATTTTTCCCAACGCGCTATATAATATGTAAATGCGCATCCGGTATAGATCAATAAAATGTAAAGTACTGCTATGTCTTCGGAAAATAATCCTACCACCGATCCAACAAAGAAAATAATCGTACTAACATTCAGATAGGTAAATGTGAAATGCTTTTTGATTCCGCGTCTATCAAGAATGACAGCAATCGCTGCAAGACAAGCTCCGAAAACAATCGCCACCGTGTAAAGATGTGATCCTTCAAAAAAGTTACTACTATACCATTTTTGTGGAGAAATGCTGATGCTCCAAAAGGAGGCAAGTGCAGTAATTGCAAGTGATAAGATTCCCACATTGTCAAATCTATAAGCAACATAGAAAAAGAATGCAGCCGTGATCAATGTGCTTATGCCAAGCTTATCATCAAGCCATCCGAACTGAAATTGTAAGTAACCCTGAACCGAAATAAAAAGTAAACTCCCCAACAATACTACGTAATCAAAATAAGGTGTTGGTGATTTAATCGCCTCATTCGAATAGGGTAATGTTTTTTTGAATGCATACCAAAAGCAAACTATTGTAACAACCGATAACGCGATGATGCTAATTATATGGCCAAAATCGCCAATGTTTTGATAAATAAGAATTCCCATGCCCGTGGTAAAAAGCATTACTCCTAGGTAAAGAAGTGTTCTTAATTCATAAAAAACAGATACAAGCTTTCCGGAACTGATCAGGTCTATTTTCTGATACTGATCTTCATTGATAAGCCCTTTATCAAAAAGCTCTTTGGGTGTATCTCTCGTCATTGAGGGTATAGGAGGTGTAAATATAATTTCTTTTCTCAGCCTTCTCTCAATATTGGCCGGGTAAGGCACGTTGGACCGCCGCCGCCTTTCACACTGATCTCTTCCCCAAGATATTCAAACACTTCGCACCGCGCCTTTTCAAGTAATGCTTTTGTTTTCGGATTACCTTTTACCATCAAACATTTTCGCGGTGCAATTGCAAGAACATTACAACCCATGCTATCGAATTCTTCTTCCGGCACTTCGATCAAAGAATAATTTCTCTTTAGTAACTCATTGCGCAACGAAATCGGCATGAGTGGTGAATATACTACCGCAAGATCTTTATCAACCGGACTTAGAATTGACATTAAGTGGAAAACATCTGTTACTCCTTTATAATGGGGCAGTGAAAATGAAATCACATTTATACCTGTTGGATTTAATAATTTCCTGAGTTGCTCAATACCTTCGTCATTGGTACGATACGTATGACCAACGGCCAGCGTCTTTTCATCCAGCCAAGCTACGTCACCACCTTCAACAGTTCCAGGCGATTGAATGGCCCCTAAAATTTCAATTCCGTGTTCTAAAAATGCTTTGTGCTCTGCTTCCGGTTCATTGGCACGCGCTGGCTTTCCCATGTTGCAAATGATCATCCCATTGTCTGTTGCAATGGCAGCATCTCTGCAATAGATCGAATCCATTGTTACTGATTCATCTACTGGAAAGTATTGAAGAATTATTCCGTTCTTGTTTAAGAAGTTTTCAAAGTATGAATATTCAGATCGGGCGATTTCAATATCAGGTTTACTGAGAAAGTTTAATTCCTGCCATTGTTTGTCAATCTGCTCTTCATTGACCCACGCAGCATCAACTTTTTTAATAAAAATAGTCTTGATTTTTTTAAACTCCGATTGACATGTGGTCTTCATTATTGTTGATTGGTTCTTTTCATCCAAACGTAAAATGGAATTCCCGAGAGGATAGCAAGGAAGCCCCAATAAACTGTCTCCTGACCTGAGCCCATGATTGCCCACATTGAAAATATGAAAGCAAGTATGGCTACAATAATTTTACTGATTGATTCTTTCCGCCAATATTTGTTCTGAAGAAGAATAACAGCATACGACACCGCAGAAAAAAGATAAGGCACCAATACGGCAATGGTCGTCATCAACACCATGAATGTAAATGTGTCGGTCAACCCTTTCGTGAAGTTCGTCATCATCAATGCTGAGATGAGAATACTGGATATAACAATTCCCATAAAAGGGGATCCTTTCTTATTTTGTTTCTTAAAGATGACAGGAAACAAATTATCGCTCGCTGCAGCGAATGGCATTTGACCCTGAAGCAAGATCCAACCATTGAGCGCACCGAATGTTGATACAATAGCACCCGCTGCTACCCAGTACCGTGCAGTATCTCCCCATATGATCGCAGCTGCATCAGCAAAGGGAGCATTTGAATTTTTTAACTCAGCCACGGGAATCATTCCCATCACGGTTACTGATCCCAACACATAAACAAGAATAGTAAGTATGGTACCAATCATTGTTGCGCGAGGTATTGTCTTCTCTGGATTTTCAATATTACCTGAAGGAATCGTTGCGCTTTCTAATCCAAGAAAAGCAAATAAGGTTAACGTTGTGGTTGCTGTTATTGCCGAAAAATCTGATTGGCCACTAATATTAAAATCATTGAAGTTGTTTGTATTCATATAAAACGAGCCAACAATCGATACTGCTATCAGTGGAGTAAGTTTTAAGATCGTTGTTATGATCTGAACTTTTCCTGCCTCTTTTACTCCTAATGTATTGATCCATGTGAGTAACCATACTGCACCTAATCCAGCGGCGACAGAATAATATGGGTTCGTCTTTAAGATTGGAAAAAATACAGTTGTATAACTAACAAACGTAACAGCAATTGCAGCGTTTGTACACCATATAGAAATCCAATATCCCCACGCAACTAAATAACCAGCAAAATCTCCAAGTCCTGATCGCGAATATCCGTAAGGACCACCAAGCACATTTGGTAAAAGCTTACTTAGATTGCTGAACAACAATGCGAGCACGATAGCGCCTGCCGAAGAACCTATCCATCCAAATAATCCTATTGAACCAAATGCTGCGAGTGAAGCCGGAAGTAAGAAAACTCCGGAGCCGATCATGTTTCCAACCACCAAAGCAGTGCTGGTCCACAATCCAATCTTTTCTGATTTAGCTTCACGCATTCTATATGCCCAATGGGTCTATATGGTTAAAAGATAATATTACTATTATTTTCCCGTTGCATACATATAGTCCAATGTTAACGTTGTCAATGCCTTTACACCAGTAAGAAGTGCTTTTTCATCAATCATAAAATCTGCTGTGTGATGAACTGGATTCTTAGCAAGCTTCATATCGGAAGGGTACGCTCCGAGGAAAAAGAAAAATCCCGGAACTTTCTGTTGAAAAAAAGAAAAATCTTCTGCCATCGTAACCGGGTTCGTAATTTTAACATCAGTGGAAACGTTGGATAAACTTGGTGCCATTTGTGCCGTCAGCTTCGCATCATTGAATGTAACAGGATACATGATTTGAATATCAACAGTTGCTTTTGCTCCTGAAGCTTCCGCAATCTTCGTTGCAGTAAGCCTGATTTTATCATGCACCTTTTTCTGCGTATCACTATCAAATGTGCGGATCGTTCCTTCCATCAAAACTTCCTCTGGAATAATGTTTCTTCGAATTCCGCCATGCAAACTTCCAATTGTAATTACAACAGGTGCTTTTGTAAGATCTGTTTGACGACTCACAATAGTTTGTAATCCGGTAATAATCTGACTTGATACAGCAATCGGATCAACACTATCCCAGGGTGTTGCGCCATGTGCCCCCATACCTGACACTTTTATGTTAAATCCGTCTACCGCTGCCATTAAACCTTCTGCCCGATATGCCAATTGACCAAGAGGTAACAATGATTGAATATGCAAACCAAAAATCACATCCACTTTTGGGTTTTCAAGCACCCCTTCTTTGATCATTAATGCCGCACCGCCTTCTTCACCGGCAGGCGCACCTTCCTCTGCCGGCTGGAAAATAAACTTTACTGTACCACGCAACTCATTTTTATTCTTAACTAAAATATCTGCAACGCCCATCATCATCGACATGTGTGCATCATGACCACAAGCATGCATTACTCCTGTCTCAATTCCACCAACGGTTGATCTTTCCCTGGATACAAATGGAAGAGAACTTCTTTCATTTACCGGCAGTGCATCAATGTCCGATCGCAACGCTACAACAGGGCCTGGCTTTTCTCCTTTTAAAATGGCAACGACTCCGGTTTTTGCAACAGGATAATGAACTTCAAGCCCTAATGATTTTAAATAATCTGCAATGATCTTTCCTGTTTTGAATTCACGATTTGAAAGTTCAGGGTGTTCGTGAAAATTTCTTCTCCATTCTATCAGCTTTGGTTCAAGATCCTTTGCCTGTTGATAGATTTTAGCCTGTAGCGCTGGATCAACTTGCGCAAAACAGGTTGCAACAAGAAGATTAAATGACAAGAGGAAAAATTTTTTCATCGTAAAATAAATGGTTTGGTTTATTTCAATAGAATATGAGTCCGATGATACATCACAATCTCGGTAATCGAAGGGAAAAGACACAGATATATTTTTTCATATTTGTATAGAGGTGGACAAGTAAGGTAAAAAAAGGAAACACCTCGGAAAATATTTCAATGGATTGGGTCCGAGTCTTTTCTTCTTCCGGTGAAATGGAACTGGCGGTATTACCAAAGAAACCCAGGCTTCTGATCCTTCGTGGAAAACGCATTTGTCTTGTCCGCGAAGAGAATCAGTTACGCGCTGTAGAGGATTCGTGTTCACACAATGGAGAATCTCTAAGCAAGGGCGCCGTGAACTATTTAGGCGAAATAATTTGTCCCTGGCATGGTTATCGGTTTAATCTTAAAACCGGTCGCGAATGTTCGGAGCGATCTCGTGATCTGGTTATTTATCCCATAAAAGAAGAGCCCGATGGGATTTTTATCGGGGTATGAGTATGTTATTGAAAAGTGCGATTCGTTTAAAATAGCAAGATTAATTCTACGTTTGCTTAGTACTGATTTAATGAAAGCATTATTCACTCACATAACAAAGGCTTTTAAGGGCACAGTCATTCTGATGCTATTGACAACTATATACGTGTTTTCGCAAAATGCTCCTGGTCCTTCTATTCAATATGTTGAAGTTGTTCCAGCAAAGCTGCTCTCATCAAGATGTATTGTTCTTTTTAATCATGCCTGCAAGCAAACTGACCTGGAAGAAGCCCAAAAAGCATTTCAGCAAATCGGAATAGACGCGATCGCTTACTTTCAAACTGACGCAGTTCTCGCGGGAAAAGACATTATCAAAGCGTACACTGAATATTTTACATCTCGTCAGATTACATACTTGCTTTTCTTCGATAAGATCTCAACAGGATATCAGATAACAGGGGTGACATTTGATCAAAAACCATCACTTTTTGATGCGGCCTTGCCAGCATGGAGAGTCCAGAAACCTCGTTTGAACGAAATGCTTCGAACAATCTTTCAGGATTCATGGAGAAGTCAGAAGAAACAAAATTTTTTAATCAATGAATATCCTGAAACAGATATCGTCGTTGATCCGGTAAAAGGAGGGCGCAGGGAATTCTATGCGATTGATTTAAAAGTTGACAACCTTGCCGTTCCCAAATTTGGAAATGAGGCAATGGATAAAGAGCTTGAACAATTCTTTAGTGCCAATTATTTCTTAAAATATAAACTTACTGAGACCGGTACTGCTGAGACTGAGTTACGCAAACAAGGATTTAACTATGTTCTTTGTTACGTTCATACGCGAGGCAAAGCAGCAAAAGAAGTTCTTGGATATGATATGTCGAAAAATGAATCTACCTATGCCTCGATTACATTCCCGGAAGGACAACTTCAATTAAAAATGATCTCTGACGAGATTCAAGTGTATAAGTTCTACTTTCGGCATATTGATAATGGTAATATCTTTCTGGGAACCAAATGGGATGCAGACGTTACCTGGTTAGACGCATTGCGTAATCACGTATTGGCATTTAAAACGGAGGCAAAAATTGATTAGCCATTTCTCTTCTTTACAATAAGCACCGCGAGAATAATAATTATTAACACACCAAGTCCATTAAAATGATGGAATTCATGCCACTCCCAATCTCCAAAACCAAATAGTATTTTAAAAGGAAGAGCAATCAATGATGCACAAACTCCAATCAGTGCACCCATAACTCCAATCACTATTCCAAAGACTGCAGCTACCGCCCCGATCAATAATCCGAAAAAACCCATTCCAAAACCAAACCAAAGTGGAAAGGTCAGTACAAGAATGACAGCAAGTAGAATTGATGAACTTGACGTGGAGGAACTATTGACGCGATGCATATGGAAATTGTTTTCAACCGTATCTATCAATAACTATTCTGCTTTTACTAAAAGTTGCAAATCAGAATGAATTCATTGATTTTCGGTTTCGAACGATCCGATCAAAGGGCGAAAGTGTTGAATAATGAACAGCAATTTTGTACAATTTTGAACACAGACAAGATCTTTGCTCACCTTTATCCGTCAACAAGAGTCGCAAAACGTTATGATCTTTAATATTTTAAAAGTTCAAATGAGGACTAGAAAATAAAAAAGGCCAGATAAATCTGGCCTATAAACAAATTAGTTACATGTAATTAAAACGGATATTCACCTTTCTCAATCGCATAATTAGCGACTCTTCTTCTGGCCTCCTTTAAATTATATGGATCAATCTTTGTAAATCTCTTCAATCCAAGCATCATAAATCGCAACTCATCTCCTTCAGCGAAAGCATAGATGGCCTGTTTACCTGCACTCCCTGCTTTTTCAATTGCTCCATATAAATAAATCAATGCCATTTCTTTTTCCATAGCACATGCTTGCTCGCCACGAATTCCAATTAACTTCTCAACACGAAGCATAACAGACTCAGCAACGTAACCTTCGATCACCATGTCAGCGAGATTCATCAATATTTCCTGTTCATCAGAAAGCTTCATCATAAACTTCTGAACAGCGGCTCCAGAAATCATTAAGCCAGCCTTCTTAAGATTTGCCAACGCCTTCTTTTCCTTTGCAAATAAGGTTGAATCATCGCTGGTGCCGAAATCTGGAATACCCATCAATTCTTTCTGAACAGCCATTGCTGGAGTCATTAGATCAAGTGAACCTTTCATTGCACGTTTCAACAACATATCAATTGTAAGAAGGCGATTGATCTCATTTGTTCCTTCAAAAATTCTGTTGATACGCGCATCTCTGTAAGCACGATCCATTGGGCCTTCTGCTGAAAATCCCATTCCTCCAAAGATCTGAACTCCTTCATCGACAGCAAGATCAAGAACTTCTGAACCGTGTACTTTTAGAATCGCACACTCAATCGCGAACTCTTCCAATGCTTTTAACCTTGCTTTTGCTGAATCCATTCCTTCAGCAACAAATCCATTATAAGCATCATCTATATTCTGTGAGGCACGATAGTGTGCCGACTCAGAAGCAAAGATTTGTGTAATGACATCGGTTATTTTATGCTTGATCGCACCGAAGTTTGAAATTGATGTTCCAAACTGTTTGCGCTCTTTTGCATATTTTATTGCTGCAGAAATTGACATCTTGCTTCCGCCGAGAGCCGCAACACCAAGTTTTATACGACCAATGTTTAAAATATTTACAGCGATCTTGAACCCGTTCTCACGTTCGCTCAACATATTTTCAACAGGCACTTTGCAATCGTTAAAGAAGATCTGACGCGTTGAAGATCCTTTTATACCCATCTTCTTTTCTTCTTCATTCATTGTAATTCCACCGAAGCCCTTTTCTACTATAAAGCCCGTAAGGTTCTTGTCGTTATCAACTTTTGCAAATACGATGAAGATGTCGGCAAAGCCACCATTCGTGATCCACATCTTCTGACCAGTGATCAGATAATGTTTTCCGTCTGGTGAAAGAATCGCTTTTGTCTTTCCGCTATTTGCATCAGATCCGGAATCCGGTTCTGTAAGGCAATACGATGCTTTCCATTTGCCTGAAGCCAGGTTTGGAATATATTTTTTCTTTTGAGCTTCATTTCCGTAATAAAGAATTGGCAACGTTCCGATGCCTGTATGCGCTGATATCGCAACTGCAAATGAGTACCCTGCACCAAGTGTTTCTGCAACAAGCATCGTTGTATTGAAATCCATTCCAAATCCACCTAACTCTTGCGGTACCGATGTTCCAAGTAATCCAAGCTCACCCGCCTTATCGAGAAGAGAGGGCATAAGTGTTGGATCTTTTTGCGAATCTATCTCGTCCAAATGCGGATAAACTTCCTGTCTCAGAAAATCCTTACATGTCTGAGCTATCATTCGTTGCTCTTCATTGAAATCCTCTGGTATGAAAATTTCGTGTGCCGCAGTCTCACGAAGCAAAAATTCCCCTCCTTTGATCGCTTTTTTATTTTCTGTTGTCGTTGTCATATTGTTTAATCTTTATTGATTGGTAATTCTTTTAATTCAACAATTCATAGATACCAGCAACTCCCTGGCCTCCGCCAACACATGCTGTCACCATTCCAATTTTTTTATTCTGTCGCTTCATCTCACCAAAGAGCTGAACAGATAATCTTGCGCCGGAAGATCCGAGTGGATGACCAACTGCGATTGCGCCGCCATTGACATTCACCTTGCTTTTATCAATATTAAGTTCTCTGATTACAGCGAGTGATTGTGCTGCAAATGCTTCGTTCAATTCAATAAGATCAATATCCTGAAGATGTTTACCCGCGATCTTCAATGCTTTTGGTATGGCGGCAACTGGTCCGATACCCATGATGCGGGGATCAACACCTGCTGTCGCATAACTCAGCATGTGCGCAATTGGCTTAAGATTTAATTGCTTCACCATTCGTTCGCTCATTACAACAACGAACGCAGCTCCATCAGATGTTTGGGATGAGTTTCCTGCGGTGACAGACCCGCCCACTGCAAATACTGGTTTCAATTTTGAAAGACCCTCCACAGTTGTGTCGGCACGGATACCTTCATCTTTATCTACAATATGCTCACGTGTCTTTTTCTTCATGTTCTCATCTACATACACTTCTTTCACTGTGATGGGAACAACTTCATCTTTGAACTTTCCTTCTTTCCAGGCAGCAGCCGCTTTCATGTGTGATTCATAAGCAAACTGATCCTGGTCTTCACGTGAAACTTTATACTGCTTCGAAACTTCTTCAGCAGTTAACCCCATGCTTGTATAATACGTTGGATGATCTCTCGCGATGGTATAATTCAATGCTGTCTTGAATCCCATCACCGGGACCAGTGACATTGATTCTGTTCCACCTGCTATGATAATATCTGCCTGTCCAGAATGAATGCGTGCGCTCGCAATTGCAATTGCTTCCACACCTGATCCACAATATCGGTTGATGACTAATCCTGGAACTTCTATTCCTAACGCCATCAATGAGATCATTCTTCCCATTTGCATTCCTTGTTCCGCTTCCGGAACAGCATTACCAACAATCAGGTCATCCACCATTTTACTTTCCAATCCGGGAATTGACTTCACCAGGTACTTAATAATATCTATTGCGAGATCATCCGGTCGTGTGAAGCGAAATCCACCCTTCTTTGCTTTGCCTACTGCACTTCGGTAACCTCCTACTATGTATGCATTCATATTTTGATCTTTTTTATTAAGTCTGTTTTTATAATAAGCAAAAGGTTTACTTTGATTTAAGCTTTTCTGCCGATGTTAAATATTTCCCTGGATTTTTAACTCTTGAATGTTTGACATGACTTTGCCTCTTTATTATTTTTGCCTGTTGCCTACTTAGTTTCTCAAAGGTTTTCCTCCCGTAAGAATCGCCTGGATTCTTTCAAGTGTTTTCTTCTCGCCAGTAAGTGACAAGAAAGCTTCGCGCTCTAGATCAAGTAAGTATTGTTCACTTACTTCTTGAGGTGAGGTCAAATCACCTCCGCACATAATGTTTGCAATCCATTTTGCAACTTTCACATCATGTTCAGAAACATACTTGCCCATTAACATTCCCTGAAGACCTGCCAAGAATAGCGCTTGTCCGGTGCGCCCCTGTACTTTTATATTTTTTGCTTGCAATGGCATTGTGTAACCTGCGTCTGCCAGTTCTATTGCAGCTTCTTTCGCATCTGTGATCTGACGGTCCTTGTTCATGGAAATACGATCCAATTTTTTCAATACACCATTCTCGCGTGCTTCTTCTGCGGATGTAGCAACTTTCGCTGTAGCGATATTCATAAACGCATTCTGCAAGGCATTCAATTCCACGTCACCTTCTTCTATTGAATCACTCACTCGTTTGGTGTACTCTTTCGTTCCACCACCACCGGGGATCAATCCAACACCAACCTCAACTAAACCAATATATGTTTCTGCTGCCGCTTGTGCTATGTCCGCATGCAGTGTCATTTCACAACCTCCACCAAGTGTTCTTCCTTGCGGACAAACAATAACCGGAATAGATGAATATCGAATGCGCATCACTGAATTCTGAAATGCCTTGATCATGAAATCAATCTCATCATACTCCTGCTCGATCGCATACATGAACACCAATCCAAGGTTTGCTCCCAGGGAGAAATCCGGTCCCTGATGACCAATCACCAATCCACGATAATCCTTTTCAGCCAGATCAATCGCTTTGCTCATTCCTTCGATCACTTCACTTCCAAGCGTGTAGCTTTTTGTATGCCATCCAAAATTCAAAATTCCGTCACCAAGATCAATGATCTTTGATGTCTGATTTTTCCATATTACATTTTCGCTCTTATTTTCAAGTATTATAAAGCTCTCTTTTCCAGGAATAGATTTATATGCCCTTGAGGGAATGTCATAATATTTTTTCTGGCCACCTTCAACTTTATAGAATGACTTATTGCCTGCAGCAAGCATATCATAGACCCATTGGGCAGGTTTGTATTTCGCTGCTTCCATCAAGGGAATACTATTTTCAACACCAATTGCATCCCATGTTTCAAATGGACCAAGATCCCATCCGAACCCGCCAGACACAGCATCATCCAATCTAAAAAGCTCATCACTGATTTCAGGGATGCGATTCGTAACATATTGAAACAATCCAAAGAATGCATCACGATAAAAATCACCAGCCTTATCTTTTCCCGCTAATAAAACTTTGAACCGATCTTTCAGATTATCGATCGCTTTTGTTGTTTCAAGTGTCGCAAACTTTACTTTTTCTTTTGGCTTGTATTCCAATGTCTTCAGATCCAGCGTTAAAATTTCTGTCTGACCTTTTGCGTTTTTTGTCTTCTTGTAAAATCCCTGATTGGTTTTATCTCCAAGCCATTTATTTTTTTCTAGCGTTGTTACAACGTCAGGCAACTTAAACATCTCGCGACCTTCATCATTCACCAATCCTGCATACAGATTGTTCGAAACCTTTACCAACGTGTCAAGACCTACAACATCCGATGTTCTGAATGTTGCCGATTTTGGTCGGCCAATAACCGGACCTGTAAGTTTATCTACTTCATCTACGTTAAGATCAAACTTGCGCATTGAATCGATGACTTTCAACAAACCAAAAATGCCAACACGATTTCCAATGAATGCCGGAGTGTCTTTGCAAAGCACTGTTGTCTTTCCAAGGAATTTATCGCCATAGTACATCAGGAATTTTGTAACCTCCGGATCAGTCTTCGTTGTAGGAATGATCTCCAATAATTTTAAATATCTCGGGGGATTGAAGAAATGTGATCCTGCAAAGTTCTTTTGAAAATCTTCGCTTCGACCTTCGGCCATTAAATGAATTGGAATCCCGGAAGTATTCGATGTGACCAACGTTCCTGGTGTTCTGTGTTTTTCGACTTCCTCATAAACAATTTTCTTAACATCAAGATTTTCTACAACGACTTCAATGATCCAATCAACATTCCTGACTTTAGACATATCATCTGTAAAGTTTCCAAGCTTAACACGTGATGCGAATTTTTTGCTGTAAAGGGGAGCAGGATTTGATTTAAGCGTAGCGTCAAATGAACTCTGAACGATTCTGTTTTTTACTACAGAGGCATTCAATGCAAGTCCTTTTTTCTTTTCTTCTTCATTGAGTTCTTTTGGCGCAATGTCGAGAAGCATGACATCACAGCCAATGTTGGCGAAGTGACAAGCAATGCGTGAACCCATTATACCTGAACCTAAAACAGCTACTTTGCGGATGGTACGATTCATAAAAATTTTTTCTGGTCTATCGTTTAAAAATTAGATTATTCGTGTTGAGCAACCGCTTGATAAATCTCGTTTCGTTCGATCATTTTATTAATTCCCTGCACGACCTCAAAAAAAACCTCAAGCTTCTGGCTCGAAAAGTTCTCTTTAACTGCTTCGTTAAATCTTAAAACAGTGTCCTTCGCTTTTTCCTTATTCTTTTTTCCTGCTTTCGTTAAAAAAATAAGAACTGATCTTCGGTCATTCTTATCCACTTCACGATAGATCAAGCCTTTTTCCTCCATTGATTTCAAAAGTCGGGTAAGGCTCCTCGTTTCAAGGCCCATCATCGGACCTATTTTCGTTGCAGCAGTCCCCTCTTCCGAGTGAATATTCAGTAATGCAAAACCAACTGACATTGTACCGCCATACTTGAGAGCCTGCTGATTGTACATGCGTGCGATCGCATGCCAGGCCGCCTTGATATTAAAGTCTATGGTTTCTTCTCGTTTCAAACGTTAGCGAAGATATACTAATTTGTTATGCATGCAGAGTATTTTCTAAAAAATAATTTGTTTCCAACTTGTTCTTTTCGTGGTTTGATTGCTGGATCAGATCAGCAAGAAGCAAATAGAGCATCGATCGCACCTCTATGAAGGTGTCATTGATCGTTCAATTCTCCCTGGCGAAATTTTCTTTTATATCTCCTTTCACCAATTGCGAGGATGATGAAAATCAGAAAAAAAGTAATTCTTGGTATAAGGTTATTTGGCATGGCAAGCGCCAGGGCGATTGCAAGAAGCCAGATCAGGGGAGCAACCAACGCCCGAAATTTTAGTCGGGATGCAAGAAGTGGGGTAAGTATTGTATGACTTTTTTCCATTTTAATGATTCTCACAACAATGAGATAATTAAATAACCCTATAAGAACGAGGTTAAGGCAGTAAAAAATAAATGGTCCATCGATGTTGAAATTCTTAGCATAAAAAGCCGTTGAAAAAGGCATAAACACTACGAAAAGTAAAAGCCAGATGGTAAGCCACAGCAATCGATCATCATACTCCTTAATATACCGCGCAAAGCCCAGGTGTGCGCGCCAATAGGCAGCTGTAACAAAAAAGCTGACAAGTAATGCAATGAAACTTGGGATCAGGTGCTGAAGTGCACCCAATGTTCCAAACTTCGCAAATTCTTCTGTGGACGGGACTTTTACTTCAAGTATTAAAAGCGTAAGTGCAATTGAAAATATCGCATCCGTGAAACTATTAACTCTGTCTGTTGGATAACGTGTTATCATATAAATCTTTTGAAATGATTTATTTCTTGTGCTTTATCCATGCATACGCCTGACCGATCCAATTATCGCGACCTATACGATCAGGGAAGAATTTTATAGTTCTGGTGATCCTGTCAATCATATCTGGTGTGAGCTCAGCCACTTGTTGAAATGTATAAATTCCAAGATCATTAAGTTTTTTCTGGATCACCGGACCAATTCCGCTAATAAGCGTAAGGTCATTCTTTACCTGCTTTGTGGAAGGTGTAAATCGTGAATGATGCGGATCGTGCTTCTCTGACTCTTCCTTTTTAATTTCTGAAACAGCCTTCTCTGCAAAGTCCAATTGTAGTTTTGCTGCTTTGGCTTTTTGTTCATCAAGCTGAATCTTTAGCTCAAGATTACCATCACGTACAGAATCTGTTTCTTGTTTCAGGTTTTCATAGCGCCGCCGGTACAATTCAAGCTCATTGCTCAACGTTTGAACTTTTGTTTGTGCTTCCAATAGCATCGGCTCGGCAGCTTTTAATCCTTTTGCGAGGAAGGATGCTTCCTGCTGCCATTCTGCAAGATGCCGGCGCGCAACATTGTTTTCTTTTTCTAGTGTAAGAATTTTTTCAGTCAATGCTGTTCTATCTTTTAAAAGTCTTCCTACTTGCAGGCGTATTGACATAAAAATATTTTCGCTCACAAGCCAGGATCCTGCAAATCCAATTATGAAGGCAAACAACAGCATCATTAAAATTTCAAGGATTGTAACACTTTCGCACAGACTTCTTACTGCACACAAATACCACTGTGCAAAAAAAATACAGATGATCAGAAAAACAGCAATTACCGCGTAAACAGCTCGCATTGGGTACAAATGAATACCCTAAAGTACTACTTTCCGTACTGAGCGACTAAAAAACCTCGCCGGGTGCAACCCTTTGACATCTTCTTGCGTCCTATACATAATACACTTATGTATTATATGCACTCATCTGAATTATTAAAAGGCACACTCCAGACAATTATCCTCAAGATCCTTAAAGATCATGGCAAAATGTACGGCTATGAAATCACGCAGCGAGTAAAAGATCTTTCTGACAGCAAAATGCTTCTCACTGAAGGCGCGCTGTATCCAACGCTTCATAAACTGGAAGCCGAAGGATTTTTAAAAACAGAAACGGTAATGATGGGCAAGCGGATTAGAAAATATTATACGCTAACCGCTTCCGGCAGATCGGTTGCGAAAGTACGCGTAACAGAATTTATGGAGTTCATCAAAACAATGTCAAGTGTATTGCAAGTTCAAATGTCATGACATGCTCAACGGCGAACATACCAACTACATTATCAAAGATCTTACCTATCGCGGAATTATCGCTGATGAGTTTCAAGATGAAGTGATCGATCATATTTGCAGCGCTGTTGAAAAAGAAATTCAAAATGGATTACGTTTTATCGACGCATATCATAAAGTGCTTCGTTCATTCGGTCATAATGCCGGATTGCGAGAAACGCAAAATCAAATCCTCCAAACCAGTAATAAAACAATTAGGATTATGTTCAAAAATTATCTCACCATCGCACTACGTAATCTGCGCAAGCACAGCTTTTATACATTCATTAACGTAATGGGGCTAGCTGTTGGAATCGCATCCTGCTTACTGATTGTTCTTTTTATTAGCGATGAACTAAAATATGACAGGCATCATAAAGACGCTGATGCTATCTTTCGTGTTGACACCGAAATAAAGTTTGGGGTTAATCATGTTAAGGTGGCAACGAATAGTGCCATGATGGCCGATGCCCTTCGAAATGATTATGCTGAAGTGGAGCATTCCGCTCGTTTTTATAATAGTAGCTCAATGCTTATCCGGCGGCTTGATCAAAATTTCAAAGAAAAAAATGTTGTCTATGGCGATAGTTCTGTCTTAACTGTATTTACTATCCCTCTTATTAGTGGAAATTCAAAAACAGCGTTGACAGACCCTCATACAATGATCATCAGTCAACAGACTGCTGAAAAATATTTTCCGAATGAAGATCCACTGGGACAAACTCTCATTATCCAAAATAAAGAAAATTTTAAGATTACTGGTGTATTTGAGAATATGCCTTCAACGAGTCACTTTCATTTTAATATTATTCTTTCTCTCGTTACTGAACCTTACAACAAAGACGGACAATGGCTGAGTGCAAATTTCTTTACATATGCCAAACTAAAACCCGGCGCTGATTACAAGGTGCTGAATTCCAAATTTCCAGCCATGATTGAAAAGTACGCCGTACCTCAATTGAAAATGGGATTAGGAAAAGACTTCACAATAGCAAAATTTAACGCTGCTGGGAACAAACTGGAATGGAAACTGAGACCCTTGACCTACATCCACCTTCATTCGGACCTGCAAGCAGAGATTGAACCCAATAGCGACATCACCTATGTTTATTTGTTTGGAGCCATTGGCTTGTTCATTCTTTCTATTGCCTGCATCAATTTTATGAATCTCAGTACTGCCCGTTCTGCTAACCGGGCAAAAGAAGTAGGCGTTCGTAAAGTAATGGGTTCTCTGAGATCCCATTTGATTCGTCAGTTTTTGACCGAATCGGTATTGTTAAGCGCATTCTCGTTTTTGCTCGCCGTTGGAATCGCCTGGTTGGTCGTTCCGTTATTCCGTGATCTGTCAGGAAAAGATCTATTAATACCGTTCGGATCGGGCTTCTTCTGGATGATTGTAATTCTTTCCATTCTCATTGTTGGTATTCTTGCCGGCGCTTATCCATCTTTTTTTCTTTCGGCATTTCGACCTGTCAACGTGTTAAAAGGAAACGTTTCGCTTGGAATGAAAAGTGGATTGATCCGAAGCTCACTGGTTATATTTCAGTTTTCAATTTCCATTCTCCTCATCATAGGAACGATTGCCATCAACAAACAACTTGGATTCATTCAGAACACAAAAATTGGATTTAACAAAGATCAGGTTATTATTATCCGTGATACGTATGCATTGGAAAATCAGGTTGAATCTTTTAAGGAGGAAATATTAAAGGACAGTCGTGTTCTGAATGGAACAATTTCTGGATTTCTTCCGGTAAGTGGAACTGACAGAACCGACAACTCCTATTGGCCACAAGGATCACTCCCAACCGCAGACAATCTTGTGAATCTTCAGGTTTGGAGAGTTGATTATAATTACATCTCAACTCTTGGAATGACCGTTAAATCCGGTCGCGACTTCTCAAAAGAATTTTCGGCTGACTCCGGGGCAGTCATATTGAATGAGGCGTCAATAAAGATGTTCGGTATTGAAGGCGATCCCATTGGAAAAAAAATAAGCAGGTACGTTGATGAAAAGGGTGATGGAAACCTCGATCCAAACAGGACTGCTGACTTGGTTATTATTGGTGTTGTAGAAAACTTTAATTTCGAATCATTGAAGAAAAATATTTCTCCTCTTGCAATGATTCTTCGTAAAAGCAATGGCCTCGTTTCATTTCGCTTCGAAGCAAAGGACGCACAAGACGTTATTAATGCAATTGAAAAAACCTGGAAAACAATGGCACCTGGACTACCGTTTAGCTATACTTTTCTCGATGAGTCATTTGCAAAAATGTATTCCGCTGAACAACGCCTCGGAAAAATCTTTATCATTTTCGCAAGCCTTGCAATACTTATTGCGTGTCTTGGATTATTTGCTCTTACTTCTTTCACGGCTCAACTACGCACAAAGGAAATTGGTATCAGAAAGGTTTTAGGCGCATCGGTAAGCGGCATTATTCTTCTTCTATCGAAGGAGTTCGGAAAGCTCATTGTTATTTCATTCTTCATTGCTGCCCCAATAGCATGGTGGGGTATTGATTGGTGGTTGAAAAGTTATTCGTATAAGGCAGAAATCGGAGTCTATGTTTACTTGCTTGCCGGCGTTTCAGCTTTCGTTGTTGCCTGGATTACAATGAGCTTTCAATCGTTCAAAGCTGCTTCTAGTAATCCCGTAAAATCGTTGAGAAATGAATAATGTTACTTCGTGCCACGCATTAGCTGTTCGTAAAACCAAAGTGTCGTTCTATAATTATCAATGCTTATCCGCTCGTCGATACCGTGAAATCCAATTGGATCCGTCATTGGACTGAACTTGATAATACCGTCAGAAACTTCATTAAAGTGACGAGAATCCGTTCCTCCGATCATCAGGAATGGGGCGGTTACTGTATTTGGAAATGTTTTCTTTGTTATCTCGTTTATTTTCTTGAACGCAAAGCTGTCTTCTGAAGTGACCTCAGTTGGTTCGCCGATGAATACTGTGAGCTTTTCAACTGTGATCCGATCATCGTTTATAATTTTTTTAACCATCCCGAAAACATCATTCACACTATCCCCTGGCAAGAGGCGAAAGTTAATGATCGCTGATGCGACTGTGGGGACAACATTATCTTTTATTCCTGCATGAATGATTGTAGGAGCAATTGTTGTTCTTACAACTGCATTACCTGAACCTGTTTTTTCATACATCCCAACGATCGCACTTTCAAACAGCCATCGGTTGGCGAAAATAATTTTTTGAAGAAAAGGCATTTCTGGTCCTATATGATCCATAAAACCTTCCGTGGATTCAGAGAAGGTTGGTGGAAAAGGATTTTCGCGGAGGCGTGTTATAGCCTTCGCCAAAATATCAATTGAGGTTTCTGTTTCCGGCATTGAAGAATGTCCGCCACTTTTTCGTGCAATCAATTCAAGTGATAGATAACCCTTCTCGGAAGTTCCAATAAGGGCCACTGGTTTTGTTATTCCAGGGACTCTTCCAATGGTAACAATTCCACCTTCATCCAATACAAGTTCCGCTGTAATATTCCTTGATTTTAATAATTTGGCAATAGCTGTTGCTCCTTTTCCTCCCAGCTCTTCATCATGGCCAAACGCTAAGTAAATCGTGCGCTCAGGTTGAAAATTCTCCCCAATTAGTTTTTCAGCATCTTCCATGATACTGATCAGATTGATTTTGTCATCGCACGAACCGCGTCCCCAAATAAAATTATCTCTCAATTCTCCGGAGAAAGGATCAGCAGACCACATTTTTATTGTTGCCTCCTCAACAGGGACTACATCCTGATGAGCCATTAAAATTATTGGCTTTAAGCCTGGATTCTTTCCTTCCCATTTGAATAACAAACTATAACTATTCACTTTTTCTGAACGCATCGTTGCATAAACTTTCGGATAGATTGATCTTAAAAATCGATGAAATCCATAAAATTGTGTTGAGTCAAACAGAGCCTGGTTCTCATTCGAGATAGTTTTGTATCTGATCGCTTCCTGAAGATGCTGAATTGCTAATGGGGCGACCTCCGGGGAAGCTACTGGTTCAACAGAAATTTGTTTCGATTTGAACTGAAACGTGTTGAAAAGTAAAACAACTGATAAAGCTAAAAGACAAACAAGTACTAACAGTAAGATCCGCTTGAACATAATAAGATAGATAAGCCAGCGGTAAAATAGAAAAAATAAGATCGTTAATTCACAATCTTTTCCTGAAAGTCTCCGCGAAGGTTCCGGAATCGTTTCCTTGCTTCCGCTACATAAACACTTCCGGGATACTTATCCAGGAACGTTCGATAGATCTCCATCGCCTTCTCCTTGTTTTTCAAATAATGTTCGTAAATATCTCCCTCGGTAAAATAGGCATCGTCAGCAAGAATATCGTTGTTAAATTCGATCACAATTTTCTCCAAAAGCACAATTGCCTGATCGAATTCTCCACGCTGCATTCTGAGATTTGCTTCAAGCCAGTACACATCATCTTTTATCGTAGAAGCAACCTCGTCATTAGTTGTAAATACCTTTAACCGTTGAAGCGCCTCATCTGTTTTATTCTGAACAAGTAACAATTCAATTGCTGCATATTCTTTTAGGGCTGCGCCAACGGAATCAAACGCTGTATTTTCCTTAATACGCATGCTCAGCTCCATTGCATCGTTGGCAATTTCGCGCGTTGTTGCTTGTTTTAAAATATCAAGATGCTCCTGCGCTAACCTGAAATCTCCTTTATAATACGAAAGCTTTGCATTTCGAAGTTTTGCTTCATATCCCAACGGTGCATCTTTTTGGGTTTTTTCGACTTGCGAATAAAGCAGGGTTGATTCCCAAGGTTCTTCTTTTAATAAAAAGATATCTCCAAGATCAAGCTTTGCTTTCGCTTTTAAATAAGCAGGAACTCGTGGTTGATTTGCTAACGCCGTAAGCTTTGTGATTGCAGAATCTTTTTCATCGAGATAATAAGCATGAAGCAACGCTTCGTTCAATTCTGCCTCATAGCTATTTGCGTTATCAGGATAAAGTCTAATAAAAGATTGATACTCTTTTGTTAGGAATCGCACCGAGTCCTTGTTAACAGGAAATCTTCTTTTTATTTTAGCTTCCCGCGCGCGAATTAATCCCAATCTCGCCGGGAGATAATTATCAGTATTTGCGAACTCTTTAATGACATACGAAAAGCTTTTGTCTGCATTATCGTAGTCTTTATTGTTAAGCGCGATCTGTGCTATTTCAAGTGTTTTCGAATTTTCTTTTTTGAAACGCTTGTCATAAGCCCGGGCCTGAATAAATGCACCATAAAAGTTTTTCTGCTGGAGATTCACCCATATTAATAAATCAGAAAAAACTTCAGAATCAGGAGATTTTTGAACTCTGTCGTACAACATTCTTTCAAGACTTTCCAATTCGTCAGGTTTACTTAAAAAAAGCTGCAATAAATTTTTTACATAGTTAATGTTAGCAGGCGACTGCGTTATATAATTAAGATACTCCTCAACCATCAAATCCCTCTTGTTTTGCATGCGATAAAGATTCGCCATCTCCAGTGTAAAGATTGAAGGATTTCCGATAGATTGCCTTATTTCCTGTAAAGTCAACACAGCATAATCCGGTTGATTATGAGCAGCCAGATAGTCAGATATAGATTTTGTTTTATATACGTCCGGTAACGATGCCTTTATAAGACCTTTGAAATATCTATCTGCCTTTTGAATATCACCTGACCTTATATATACTAACCCAAGATCAACACGATAACTAACACGATCGTCTACTTTCTTCAGAACTTTTTCAACATACTCTTCTGCTTCTTTAAACTTCCCCATATCCAGCATGAGAGTAAGATAATTTGAATGAATGAGGGGAATATTTTCTGGCTTCTTGGAGAGAACCTGGTACATGCTAAAAGCCTTTTCTTTATCAGCTTTTAAAAAATATTCATTGGCAATTTTTATCTCCGTTTCCTGAGCTTGAGCAGTATCAATAGAAACTATCCACATTCCACACCATAGTAGTATTGTATTGAATTTTAAAATTAAATTAAAATGATGGTAATAATCAGTGTGCATTTGTGGAATCCTTTCTTTTCCTAAATCCAATCTTTAACTTGTTTATAACGATGTGAATAAGTTAGTTCATTTCCAATCAATTTCAGCACTAACATATCAGGTATTCACAAAGGCTCAATTTGTGTAAATCAATCTTCAACAATATTTTTTATGTTCATAACTCACCGGTTTACTCAATTGCGTCTTTCGCTGATGTAGATAAGTTTTTGCTTTTTCCAATTTACGTTACATTCCTAATGTTGTCAGGAGTTATCCACAAGTTGTCAAAATTTTAATGTCAGAGGTCCCACCTCCCAGTTGGCTCGAAGTGGAACGAGTGGTTTTTTATCCAGGCCGATGTAAAAAATCACTTTCTCTGGCTCTTTGCGAACAACAATATTTCCAGGGTCCCATACGCCATTGTTATTAGAATCGATTATAATTCTGAGTTGGTACGATCCTGGTAATATGTTTTTAAATGTATATTTTTTAGCATCTCGTATGCTACTTATGATTTTAAAGTCAGAGGTTAGTAATTCGATTATAAAATGTTTTGATGTTGTATTTGTTTCGATTAGTAGTGTTCCTGTATCTTCCGGCCAGAGTATCGGTACCGGGATACTCAACATTTTCGAGGTGTCATCATCTATTGTTAATAGAAATCCTTTTCCTGCTTTTAGTTTGAATAACGGATCTACTTCTGCTTTGAAAAGATTTTTGTCCAGGTTCTTTTCTATTTCTATTTTTTTGTGCTTTATGTCTATTGAAATATCTTCTTTAGTTATTGGAATCACTTCTATTGTGTCTCTTACTATAAACAGACTGTCAAAATTTATATACGTTATTGGTTTGTTATATCGTATTGTTGTTTTGAAAATTCCAGTTTCAGATTCTATTGCAGGAGCCCCGAGTGACCAGAGGTAAGTGTCGATTATAGGTTTCGTGTTGGTCTTTTTAATATAAAACGTTGAGTCTATCCTGGTTTGGAGGCTGTCGGTTGCGACGAAACTTATTCTAACGCTGTCGCCGATTGTTTGCGGATTCCAGATATTCACTTCGGTTTGTGTTTCGCCGAAGTTGTTGGTAAAGCTGCTGTCACTCTCTATTGTGTAATCTGTTAGAAATTTATTTGATCTAACACGTGTGACAGTACCAATATTTCGAATTGATGTTATTTTCAATTGACGTGCATCAAGCATTACGAGTCCGACATTGAGAGTATCAATATTTTTTTGCAATTCAAGTTTTTGACCAATGAATCCATATCGTTCCGTTTTACTTTCGACTTTTAGATTTTTATTTTTATCATCCCATGCATAAAAGTAATAAGACCCGTTTTTTATATTATCCAGTGTAAACTTTCCATTCTTGTCAGTTTTGGTGAAGTACAATGGTTTATCCGTGAAAAGGTCAAATGTATCCTGCTCATATATTGCAACCGTTATCTTTTCGGTTGGAGTTCCTTTTAATAGTTCATAAATTTTCCCGGAGAACCGAAGAGAATCTATATTAGGTCCTGTGCTGAACGCTAATTTTAAATTAATAGGCACATTTCCTTCTGTGATATCTTTTACTCCTTCTCTAAATTGAATGCTATAGGTAGTTTCGGGTTGCCAACCTTCTTTAGGTGTAATTAGAAGTTTTGTTTGCTTGACTCTGAAATCAATTTCTTCGCCTGGTGATGGTGTGATGATTATTTCTTCTTTAGGATTATTAAGCTTTACAGCCTCATTGAATGTCAGTTCTACGGTTTTGCTACTGAAATTTATTTGTTTGTTGGAAGGGCTTGATTCTACCAATTTCGGAGGAGCTATATCTTTTGGACCACCAATGGGAGTCGTTATGTTTGCACATGCGTTGAATATAAGAATTGCAGCAATCGCACGAGCCAGATTTTTTATCATTTCTGAATGAGATAGATAAGACTTGAATTATTCACTTTACGATGGCCTTTAATGTTTGATCTCATTCCTAAAATGATTCCTTTTATCAAACCAGTAATTGACAGCTTTCCATTGGCCTTATATTTTTCACTGAGTAGACTTACATAAAAAGAATCAAGCTTCATTGGAATAATTTTCTTTATCTGCAGTCCTTGATTTTCTATGAGCCTTGTCATTGTATTTTTTGAAAAATGCCACACATGCCTGGGAACATCATACCCTGCCCAATACGCTTTATAATATTCTGAGTCGTAAGATTTCCAGTTAGGTACAGCAATAAAAATGGTGCCATTTTCTGCTAATTTGTTTTTAAGAATGTTGATTGTATTCTCAAGATCGTAGACATGTTCAAGAACATGCCATAGCGTTATCGCATCAAATCCTGTTTCATCAAGTTCTTTGAGGGATTCAACAACCTTAGTATTACTGGCAGCAGCTCTTGCTTCAGTCGATGGCTCAACTCCAAATGCATTTATTCCTTTGCCTGTGCAGTAATTAAGGAAGCTTCCTGTTCCACATCCCATATCCAGAAGACGATTTCCGATGATATCTTTTTGTATAATTTTATACTTCCAACTTAAAGTTAACCCTCTGACTATCAAATAGATATAGTCCATTATGCCAGCGGCAGCGGATGTATGCGAGATGTATGATTTGGATTGATAGTACGATCCTGATTCTTTTTCTGTTGGACGAGGAGTTGTTATCAGCAGTTCGCATGAAGTACATTGTTCCACATGAAACATTTTTTCAGAAGTGGTGTAATCCCTACAGATCAGGAAGGGTGTGAACGAAGTTTCATTACATACCGGGCAAGATGTTACGTTTTCTAATAGCATCATTTGCCTAGATACACTGTCATCACTGAAACATCGGAAGGAGAAACGCCACTTATTCGGGACATCTGTCCTATTGTAGCTGGTTTCATTTTTTTAAGTTTTTCCCTGGCTTCAGATGATAAAGCTTTCACCCTGTCGTAATCAAAGTTCGAATGAATTGTATAGCTGTCAAGGCTTTCAATTTTCTCTGCCATTTTTTGTTCTCTTTCGATATAAGGTTCGTATTTCACAACGATTTCCGCTTGTTCACCAACCTCTTTTGAGAATTTATTAATTGCAGTTGAAATTGACGTGTGCAAAGCCATTGCTTCGTTTACCCCTATTTCTGGCCTTTTCAGAAGATTAATAATTGCAGTTCTTTCCCTGATTGGAGCGGTATTTAAAGCGGCAAGCCCTTCATTTATGTCTTCGGGCAAAACTTTGATCGAATTAAAGTCATTAAGAATTTCAGAGAGATCTGATTTCTTTTTGTTCACAGCTATAAGTCTCCCATCGTCTGCTAGTCCAATATCGTGACCCTTTTGAGTAAGACGGAGATCTGCATTGTCCTGTCGGAGGAGAATTCTATATTCTGCACGTGAAGTAAACATTCTATAGGGTTCAAGAGTGCCTTTATTTACCAGGTCGTCAATCAATACGCCGATATACGCCTCTGATCTTTTTAGGATGAATGGATCCTTCTCAAATACTTTATTGTGAGCGTTTATACCCGCCATTAGTCCCTGGCATGCAGCCTCCTCATAGCCCGTGGTTCCGTTTATTTGGCCTGCGAAGTATAGATTTTCAACTAATTGCGTTTCTAATGTGAGCTTCAACTGGGTTGGAGGAAAGTAATCATACTCAATAGCGTATCCTGGACGAAACATTTTTGCTTTTTCAAACCCCGGGATTTTAGTTATAGCGTTGTATTGCACATCCTCGGGTAATGATGTAGAAAATCCGTTTACATAGATCTCAACCGTGTTCCATCCTTCGGGCTCTACAAATATTTGATGGCGATCGCGATCAGCAAAGCGATTGATCTTGTCTTCAATTGATGGGCAGTAACGCGGTCCTATACCTTGAATTCTTCCTTGGAACATTGGCGACTTTGAAAAACCCTTTTCAAGCTCTTCATGAACTTCGGTGTTGGTGTAAGTTATCCAGCAGCTTAACTGTTTTTTCAGAGGCTTTGATGAATCGAGAAAAGAGAATTTTCCTGGTATTTCATCGCCCAATTGCTCCTCCATTTTGGAATAATCCAATGAGCGTCCATCTACTCGCGGTGGAGTACCCGTCTTCATTCTTCCTGATTCGAATCCAAGTTTAACGAGATCCTCTGTTAACCCGATGGATTCTTTCTCCGCAGATCTGCCTCCACCAAAATTCTTTTCGCCAATATGGATTTTGCCATTTAGAAATGTACCGTTGGTGAGCACAACAGATTTTCCTTTGATTTCAATTCCTAATGATGTCTTAATTCCAATAGCATGCCCGTTTTCAACGATGATTCCGCAAACCATTTCCTGCCAGAAGTCAACATTGGGAGTTTTTTCTAACATTAATCTCCACTCTTCGGAGAATCTTGCCCGGTCATTTTGAGTTCTGGGACTCCACATTGCCGGACCTTTAGAGCGATTTAGCATTCTGAACTGTACCATCGATTTATCAGACACAATTCCGGAATATCCACCGAGTGCATCAATTTCTCTTACAATTTGTCCTTTTGCAACTCCACCCATTGCCGGGTTACAGGACATTTGACCAATTGTTCCCATGTTCATGGTAACCAGCAAAACTTTCGAGCCCAAATTAGCGGCCGCCGCTGCAGCTTCACAGCCAGCATGCCCCGCACCAACAACAATTACATCATAGAAAGGAAACATAGTTTAAAAAGTGTGTTTCACGTGGAACGGTTCCATTGGCCGAATAGCTAGTTTCACGTGAAACTTATTTCCACAAAGATAGACAAGCTTCTTCTTTCAATCGCATTTGTACTTTTTCTTCCTTCGATTTGTCGCGGTAGCCAATAAAGTGAAGGAGACCGTGAGAGATAACTCTCTTTAGTTCTTGTTCGAATGGTTGAGAAAAAGTAGTTGCGTTTTCTTTAACACGAGGTATACTGATGTAGATCTCACCCTGAATAGAACCCCCCCTTTCTGAAAAATCGAAAGAAATAATATCTGTGTAAGTGGAGTGCCTCAAATATTTTTTGTTGAGTGACAGCAGATATTCTTCAGAGCAGAAAATGTATGTAAGAGAATCTATTTTGCGCTTTTCGGATTTGGCAATCTTTTGGAGCCAGGTCGTAGTTTTCCGTGGAAATGGGACTTTAAATGAAATTCCTTCTGAGAAGAAATGTATTTCAGCCATCAAGCATTCATATAGAAGCTTAACTCTACTATCCTACCCCCATCCTTGAAATCTACTTCGTCGGAAAGGTGTTTCATCAGGAAAATTCCTCTTCCTCCCGGTTTTTCAAGATTTTCAGGAGATGTAGGATCTGGAAGGTTATCGTAGTTGAATCCATTACCCTGATCTTCTATTCTAAATTTAATAGTTGATTCTTCAAGTGTAAGAGTTAGAAGGACATTTTTAGAGGTGTCGTTATTACTTCCATGTTTGATTGCGTTGTTAACAGCTTCTGTAACAGCGATCATTATATTTCCATAGATGTCATCATCAAGCAGAAATTGTTCCCTGGCATTATCGATGAAGCTTTCTATCATCCTGATATTCTCAGTCAATGCAGGCACTTCAATACGGATGTTCTTCATAGCCATTGTTACTTCTGGTTGCCAAGTCGCTTAAAATACTCATTCACCTCTTTCTTATAATAAGGATAGAGCTTAGGTGGCATTGTTTTAAGCAATTCTACCTCTTTTTCTTTTAAACGTAAATATTCTTCAAAGGCCTTTGGAATTTCTTTCTGATAATCTTTTGCGGCCTCCCCTTTCCTCTCTTCATCCATCTGCTGTTCTCTCATTGACTTTTCTGATTCAAGCAATCGGGTGAGAATATCTTTCTGTCTACGGATGGTTTGATCTGTCAACTGTTTATTAACAAGATCCATTTCGGTCTGTTCCATTTTACCTGGAAGATCTCCACCGGATGGCTTACCTCCTTCTTGTTTTAATTTTTCCTGCATCTCACTTAATGCTCTTCTTATTCGTTCTTGTTCGGCGGCCATTTTAGCAAGCTCTTCTGATAATTGTCTTCCACTTTTTCCACTGCCTTTGATTTGCTCAATCTGTTGATTGAGTTTTTGCTGCATCTCACCTAAACTTTTTTGCCCTTTCTTTTTACTCTTGCCGGGTGATGGCATTGCATTCGCCATCATTTCCATCATCATATCGAAGTGGTCGTTTAACATCAATGCAAGGTTATTAATGCTCGTCATTGAGAATTGCATATCAGTGCTTGCATTACTTTTCTTTCTTTCTTTAATATTCTCAATTGCTTTATCAAGATGACTATTGAGTTCACTTATTTCTCTTGTAACAATATTTCCCATGAAGGCGTCCTTCTTTGCAAGCGCTAACAAGCTGTCCTCCATAACTTTAGAGTCATCTTTGATCTTTAATTGATTTTGTGATAGCTGAACATATTTTGGATCTGCCTGCTGAATGGCGTTGAAATCTTTGATCAATGCCTCCTGATCGAATGAAAGTTTTATAAGTCCATGAATAATCTGTCGTAATGATTCAAGATTTGCCTGATCAATCTCCATCTCCATAGAATTCTGCATCCCCTCGAGCTGCTCCTTCATTCGTTGCATTTTTTGCGCGGATTTTTTCTGAGGAGCCGTTGCTTTCTTAGGACTTCCCTGCTTCAATGATTCTTTACTTTCTTTTTGGAGCTCCTTCATTTCTTCAATCTCTTCCTGCTTCGGGCCATCGTTTGATTCATTTTGTTCCTTGCCCATTTTGTCAAGTTCTTCGATTGTTTTTTTGAACTTGTCAGCTTCTTCGGTGAGCTTCTGCTGTTCCTCTGCTAGCGACTCATTTGTTGAGTTCTCATCTTTTTTATCAGCCTGATCACTCTTGGTTCCATCTTTTTTATCGTCCTGATTAATTTTTTGATCCCTTTCATCGCTTTCTTTCTTCTGCTGTGATTTGTCTGATTTGTCTTTTTCGTCCTTACCGTCTTTCCCGGATTTATTGTCTTTTTTCTCCCCGGCTAATTCCTGAGTTTTATCGAGAAGATCTTCCTGTTTCCTTTGTTGGTCTTTTATTTCCTGGATTGCCTGGTCCAGTTTATAATCGTATTGAAGTTGTTTGAAAAGTTCTAGGGTGCGTTCAAGCTCTTTCTCAATATTGATTTCCTGGCGGTCCATTTTGTCAAGAATTTTTTGAATCTGGTTTGAGTCCTGATTCTCCTTCAACATTTTCTCAAGTTCTTCAAAAAGTTTTTTCGTCTCATTATTAAGCAACTCGTTCATAAGCTTTTGAATCTGCTCTGATTTTTCGCGAATGCGTTCATTTTGTTCCGAAAAAGAATTCTTCTTTTCTTCTAATAATTTATTTTCCTGTTGAAGCTGATTTACTGCCTGGTCAAGACTTTTCTTTTGCTGGATAAGATTCTCGAGCATTTTTTTATCCTGCCATTCAAGAGATTGTTTTCCTTTTAATTTCTGTTCGGCCTCATCAATTGATTCTTTCAATGATTTTGCTTTTGATAAACTCTTTTCAATTTCATTTTTGGTTGATGATTGTGATTTTTCGATATCCGCTTTAAATTCCTCTGCTCTTGGAAGCTCGAATTGGTATGCAGAAGACTTCATAGACTTTCTTCCATGAACTCCATCATTATCCCAAACCTCGAGGTAATACTGAAGGCGATCACCAGCGTCGAGTTTAAGAGAATCCAATCTCCAGTTATAGAAGAAGTTTTGCTGAGACTGGCTTCGGTTAATGACAATAGGAATAATCCCTGAAATTTCTTTTCTATCATTTCCTGATAATTCATAATGCAGATCAAGCTGAGTGATTCCATAATCATCCTGAACGCTTCCACCCAACGCGATAGATTTAAAAAGAATAGAATCGCGCATGTGATCAACCACAATAGATGGATATTGATCTTTTATAACATTGATGTGATACGCAATGCGATCTTTGTTTTTGCTGTTATCATTTTCAAGAGTGATTGCATAATCATCCGGAGAGAAGAAATTTTTATTGTACTCAAAAACCTGATCATCATGCTGTTGCATGGTATCAGGTCCTTTGCCGGAAGTGAATTGAATTGTTGCTTTTTTTGTGTTTGCTACATGGATGGACCACTTAATTCGTGTTCCTTCCGGAATTTCGAGATTTCCTGCATTGAGAAGTTCTTGTGCTGGCCGGCCGATGTAGCGAGGAAATTGTAATTGCACTTTAAGATTAACGAGCTCAGGTCTCTCCACAATTTTTAATGTGAAAGGAGTGGAATAAAAACCGGCAGCCTCTACTTGAAAAGTAAAATCCTGCTGTGGTTTTTCGAATGTATATGTAAAGTCTCCTGTTTTTTCACTTTCCATTTTCAATCGCTGCTGATTGATAATAAGATATCCAGCATCTGGAATTGCTTCACCTGTTAATCGAACATGAAGTGTAAAATCTTCATTTGGAAAAGCGATCAATTGATTATTGTCGATAATAAAATCAAAAGGAGCTTTTGGAGAAAATTCCTTGTTGAAGTGAATGATGTGATCAACGCTTTGAGTGAAGATTCTTTGATTGACAATAAAAATTCCGATAAACAGAATTAAAGGGATGGCAAGATATTTTAGGTAACGCCTGTTCTCACTGTAATCAATACTGCTTTCAAAAGAAAACCTCTCAAAGGTTGATGCCTTTTGTTCAAGACTTGCTTCAAGAAGAGGGTTTCTATTTTCTCTTATAAGTGAAAGTTGAAGGAAATTGACAAGGCGATCTTCAATTTTGGGGAAATGTTTGCCGATGATTCTTGCACTTTGCTCCTTGCCTATTCCGTTTCCGGAAAGCCACCACATCAATGGTTGCCGAAGAAAACGATAAATGCAATAAGCCGCAGTGCAAAAGAATAATATAAAAAGGGAAAGGCGAACACCCTTTCCGAGCCAGAGATTATATTCGATTAAAGAGGCTAATAAAAAATAGCCGAGCAATAATGACAACGAGAGAATTGTACCGCGAAGAAATAAATTGAGATAATATTTCTTGCGGAAAGAGGCAATCTTTTCATCTACGACCTTGACCTGGCTACCCATCCTTGATGAAAACGAAACTAGTGAACAGTTAGTTTAAAGCAACTACTTAAAGATAAGCAAGGCCTTACGGAATTCAACAAGATTTATGCAAGGATCATTAAATTCTGCTTGCCTGAGGAGGTGTCCACTCAAATTCTTTTTCAAAATATTCCAGAACGTGCATTTTCAAAAGCTTCTCCTGCTCAAGGAGATCAAAACGAGGCATTTTCCTGATCATTTTCCAATGCGGCCAGCCTTCCGAATCAAGGCCTTCAAGCTCATAATAACCGGAGTAACTCAGGACTTTGCAGATAGCGATATGCATCAAGTCTTGTTTTTGCTCTTTTGTGAACTTCTGATATCCTTTTCCAAGTTCCTGAACGCCGATGAGGAACAACACGCCATTCAGGTCTTTTGGTTTTTCATGAAGCATCCTTTCTACCTGAAGAAGGAGAGCAAACCAATATTTTTCAAGTTCAAGATCTCTAAGCATTTTGAAGTGCCTCCCAATATTCAAAAGCTCTTCTCAAATGAGGAACTACAATGGTTCCACCAATAAGAGTTGCTACGCCCATTGCTTCATTCACTTCTTCGGTAGTAAATCCGACCTCTTTACATTTTCCAAGATGATATTTTACACAGTCGTCGCAGCGCAAAACCAATGAGCAGGTGAGACCGATGAGTTCTTTGGATTTGACATCAAGAACTCCGGGTGCGTACGCATTTGTATCGAGATTAAAGATTCGTTTTATGATGAGGTTATCACCCTCTGCAATCTTTTCATTCATGCGGGAGCGATAATCATTGAATTGTTTTACAATGTTCATGTTAGTAGATTTTATTCAAATATCTCTTTACCCCATCGCTAAATCAAATGCTGGCCTCAAATACGATAGTTGAAGATTTTATTTCGCTCTTTTTCCCCCACTATTGCCTCGCTTGTTCGGGTCCATTGGTCAAAGGAGAGGATCTTCTTTGTACGGTTTGCCTGACTAATTTGCCCAAAACCAACTATCATAAGTTTAGGGAAAATCCAGTTATGAATCGCCTCATGGGTCGATTACCACTGAAACACGGATGGGCCTTTTTAAAATTTCGCAAAAGCGGAATTGTTCAGCATTTACTTCACCAACTGAAATATAATAATCATCCTGAAGTAGGAATACGGTTAGGACAATTGTACGGAAGAGAACTTTCACAATCAGGCTATGATAAAGAGTTTGATCTAATTGTTCCTGTTCCATTACACTCCTCGCGACAACGGCAGCGCGGGTATAATCAAAGTTCGATGCTTGCCGCAGGAATTAGTGAAGCGTTGAATGTGAAGTGGGATGAATCCATTTCTATACGAATGCGATCAACGGCAACACAAACACATAAAACAAAAACCGAACGATGGGAAAATGTAAAAGATGTCTTTGCTGTTGAAGGATTGAAATTAATAAAGGGAAAAAGGATTTTGCTGGTTGATGATGTGATCACAACAGGAGCGACGCTTGAAGCGTGCGGGCAACATTTGGTGAAGTGTGGATGTGATGAATTGAGTATTGCGTGTTTAGCAGAGGCACAGTAAGAGTAGGTAATTCGCAAAAAAGCAATTGACAGAGATGTCGGTTGTAGAAAGGCCCGACCCTTAAATTGAGGGTTGCGAGAATCTGTTGGAAAGTTGTGTTCAATAAAAAAACCCTTCAGTTTCCTGAAGGGTTTTTTATTAAATTTTTTCGGATTAGTAGTTCGAACCAGCGCGGATCATAGCACAACGGAAACCGATAGTAGCTGTTGCTGAGTCCTGATCAAGGAAGCGACGAGTACCAGGAGACATCCAGTACGCTACGTCTTTCCATGAGCCGCCTTTATAGACACGGGCCTTATCGGTGATCAAAGACGTGAAACCTTGCGGGTTCTTTTCGATATCACTGTTATAGAATTTCTGATCATCCAGGAAACCATCACGACGTATTGGGTTCAAATCGTCAAAGTCTTGATAAGAAAGAGGACGATACACATCCATTACCCACTCGCTAACATTACCTGCCATGTTATAAAGACCGTAATCGTTAGGAGGAAATTCATATATATATGAGGTGATAAGTGCACCATCATTCAAACGACCTGCTATACCGGCGTAGTCACCGCGACCTCTTTTAAAATTGGCAAGGAAAAAGCCCATTTGTTTTCCATACGGATTACGGAGAGCGTGACCATCCCAAGGATAAATTCGTTGGTGCGTTTGCATTTCTTCAAGCCACTGAGTTCCGATAAGAGCTTGTGCAGCATATTCCCATTCTGCTTCTGTTGGAAGGCGGTAGGCAGGAATAACAACACCGGATTCGAGGGGAATTCTACCACCCGCTGGAACTTCAGGAAGATCCTGTCCGGATTCTTTCATCAATTCGCGGTTAACAGCATCCGTACGCCATCTTGCATAGTTACTTGCCTGCGTCCAGCTAACACCTACAACAGGGAAGTAACGGAAGCCAGGATAACGTAAGTAATGGTCTACGTATGGATCGTTGAAGGCGAGCTTACCTACCCACACCATTGTGTCGGGAAGAGAAGCCTGGAAAACTTCTTGAGAAGAGTCTTTTGCCAGGTAATGCATGTATTCCAACCAGTGGATATTAGCAATTTCTGTCTCGTCCATATAAAATGAGGCTACTGAGACAGTGCGCTCTACGTTGTCGCGATAAGCCATGACGTCTTCTTCGAAGGAACCCATTACAGCACGGCCACCTTCAATGAATACCGTGTTGGGGGCATCCGGTTGACCTTCGAAATCTTTGACCTGGAAACCACCGGTTTCTTCGTCATTGTATTTTAGGTTAGTAGCTGTGCTCAACTGACCTGGATTAATGGCCGTTGGTTTTGCATTCTTATTGCCTCCGATGAGGGAACAAGACGCTATTACCACCGTACCGCCAACTACTGCTAAAAGACCTTTTATCTGCTTCATTTTATCTTAGTTTTTTGACTAAAGCAACCGCTAATATAAAGAGATAATTACGTGTTTTCCAAAGCATAGCGATTTTTTGATAAATCCTTAATGTAAGATCAAATCGCCTGGCTGCAATTTTTACCACTCATTAACGGCAGATGGTGGAAAGTATTGCTTGGATAACATCATCATTAGACTCTAAAATATGTATTTAAGATTTTTTAATTAACTGTTGAAATTGCGATTGAAGTACCTGAAATCACCAAAGGGGCAAGAATTTTAAGTGCGTCCTCTACTGAATTGATGTCTTCAATGAATAATGTTGGTCGACCAGTCTGGTCTTTCAATCTACATTGCTTAGAATGTTTTTGAACTAATGTGAGGATTTTTCCGAAAATGTCTGATTTGAAGTACGCATCATTATTTCCCACGAAAGTAGCACGGGCCCTTCCGTTTTTCAGACTAATTTTTTCAAAACCAAGATTTTCACCAACCCAACGTAGTCTGACGGTATCAATTAATTGTTCCACTGATGGAGGAATTTCGCCAAAGCGATCTTTTAGTGACAATGTGTATTGCTGCAGATTCGGTTCATCCTTAATACTATCCAATGTGGAATATAACTGTAAGCGTTCACGAACGCTTGTCACGTAATTTTCCGGAATAAGAATTTCCAGATCTGTTTCTATTGTACAATCCAGAACAAGCAACTTCGCTTTTTCAGATAGTTCTTCGGTAAACAAATCCCTGAATTCGGTTTCTTTGAGATCCTGGATCGCATCATCAAGAATTTTATGATACGTATCGAATCCGAGATCATTGATAAAACCACTTTGTTCAGCACCAAGTAAATTTCCTGCTCCACGTATGTCGAGATCACGCATGGCAACTTTAAAGCCATCCCCAAGTTCAGAAAACTCTTCCAATGCCGAAAGTCGTTTTCGCGAATCAGAAGAAAGGACAGAAGCAGGTGGTGTGAGTAAATAACAGAATGCTTTTTTATTGGATCGGCCAACGCGTCCCCTCATTTGATGAAGATCACTCAAACCAAACATGTGCGCCTGATTGATCATGATCGTATTCGCATTGGGAATATCAAGTCCGGATTCAATAATGTTGGTTGATACCAACACATCATACTCACCTTCGATGAATCGCATCATTACTTTCTCAAGCTTATCACCTTCCATTTGTCCGTGAGCAATTCCAATGCGCGCATCAGGAACAAGTTTGTAGATAACATTCGCAACGCTTTCAATATCACTTACTCTGTTATGCACAAAGAAGACTTGTCCTCCCCTCCGGATCTCATAACTAACGGCGTCACGAATTATTTCTTCGTTATATGAATGTAGTTCTGTTGTTACCGGCTGACGATTTGGGGGAGGCGTAGCAATGATGCTAAGATCCCTCGCTCCCATCAACGAAAAATGAAGTGTTCTTGGAATTGGCGTTGCAGTTAATGTAAGCACATCAATATTGACACGCATTTCTTTCAACCTGTCTTTTGTTTTAACGCCGAACTTTTGCTCTTCATCAATAACAAGCAGACCAAGATTTTTAAATTCTATGTCCTTGCTTACGATACGATGCGTTCCGATAAGGATGTTGACATTACCTTCTTTCGTTTCTTTTAGAATTTCTTTAATCTCTTTTTCTGTTTTGAAACGAGACACATACTCAATTCTTACAGGAAAATTTTCAAGACGTTCAGAAAAAGTTCTGGCATGTTGCATCGCTAATATGGTTGTCGGAACAAGTATCGCAACTTGCTTTCCGTCTGCAGTAGCTTTGAAAGCTGCGCGAATAGCAACTTCGGTTTTTCCAAATCCAACATCGCCGCACACAAGGCGATCCATTGGATGGGGAATCTCCATATCTTTTTTTACTGCCTCAGTAGCACTTGCCTGGTCAGGAGTATCTTCATACATAAATGAGGATTCCAGCTCGGCTTGCAGGAAACTGTCGGTCGAAAAGGCAAAGCCAGGATTTTTTTTACGGGTAGCATAAAGAGTGATCAACTCACGCGCAATATCTTTGACCTTTCCACGAACCTTTGATTTTTTATTTTCCCATTCGTCGGAACCAAGCTTACTTATAACAGGAGGAGTTCCTTCTTTGCCGGAGTATTTAGAGATTTTATGCAGCGAATGAATGCTTGCATAAACCATATCATTATCACGGAAGACAAGACGAACAGCCTCTTGTTCCTTACCGTTAACTTCTTTTTTTTCAAGACCTGCGAACTTGCAAATCCCGTAGTCAATATGCGTAACAAAATCCCCGGGCTGCAACGATTGCAGCTCGCGAAATGTGAGTGCTTTTGATTTGCTGAATTTTTCTTTTGCGCGAATCCGATGATATCGTTCAAAGATCTGGTGATCGGTGTAGCAAACTATTTTTAATGTGTGATCGATGAACCCCTGTCGCAACGGGAATTCCAAAGATTGAAATTTCAGATCGGGATGAATTTCTTCGAAGATTCCCTGGAGGCGTTCAAGTTGTCTCGGTTGTTCAGAGGCAATAAAGTTCGAATAGCCCTGGACCTGAAGATCAATTAAATTTTTTGCGAGCAGTTCAAAGTTCTTACTGAATGTTGGCTGGGTTGCTGATTTGAATTCAAAGGATTGCGCTGCTTTAAAATGACTACGACTTCCAAATTCTATAATCGGAAAGGAGCTTAGTTGTTTTATAAATGAAGAAGCTGATTCGAAAAGGTGTTCAGGTTGAAGTGCTAGTTTTGTACTACCGCTTTCGCGAACAATCTTTTCAAAACTTTCACTGGCCTTCTCAAAGCTCTTGTCAAGAATATCTGCGGTAAGCTGGACATCTTTTATCCAAAGGCGGGTAGAGGAGGTCATGAATTCGAGCAATGATTGCCGGTCTTCCTTGACCAATCGCGTTTGCACGTTTGGCATCAGGCTTACCGTATCCACTGATTCTACTGAAAGTTGAGAACCAGGGTCGAAGCTTCGGATACTATCGACTTCATCACCAAAAAGTTCGATGCGATAAGGAAATTCATTTGCAAAAGAAAAAACATCGATAATTCCGCCGCGTATGGCGAATTGCCCAGCTTCATAAACGAAATCAGTTTTTTCGAAATCATACGAGTGGAGGAATTCTTCCAGGAATTCGCGATCGAGCTTTTCTTTTTTCTGAACAACGAATGTATTTGTAGCAAGCGATTTCTTCGTAATCACTTTTTCAGAAAGTGCTTCAGGGTATGTTATGAGAATCTGTGAGCCGGGATGAGCACTGAGGTGATTCAGCGCTTCAGCCCGCATCAGCACATTGGCATTTTCTGTCTCATCATATTCATATGGACGCTTGTATGACATCGGAAAGAGAAACACTTCCTTTTCGCCAAGGAGATTTTGAATATCATTAAAGAAGTAGCCGGCTTCTTCTTTGTCTTGTAAAATCACGAGATGACTTGAACGAACACTTTTATACGCTGCCGCCAGGATTGTGGCATCAAGACTGCCAGTAAGCCCTTTTAGTCGAATAGCTTTTGAAGAAGACGCACGGATTCCCTCCGCCAGATTTTGTACCAGGCTATCCGCTTTATATAAAGAGATGAACTCGACCGCCCTCAAGCTTCCATGAAAGTGCAAAAGTACTTCGGATAGCGTGCTGGTACAAGCGAGGATGTAAATCAGTTGTTTGTTAATTATTAATCGGAGTTGAATCTCACAGTTTGAGATGGGACGCCAATTAACTATTAACTTTGAACCGATGTATTACCTTGAGCTGTTTATTCTCTTGCTGACACTCACGTGCGTGTTGTTCCTGATCATCGGATTGTTGAAACCGTGGGCGATGCTATGGTGGGAAGACACACAGAACAGGAGCAAAGTGTTAAAAGTGTATGGCTCACTGGCGATTTTATTCTGTATCGTGTATTACGCTCTTATATATTTTTATCCAAATAAATGAGAATAGCTTATTTATTAATCGCCGTGTTGATTTTTAGCTGCTCCCCTTCCAAAAAGGAAAACGAGAAAGAAATAGGTGCAAAGGCTGAAGTAAAAACGATTCCTTCGATTACACTAACTTTGATTTCGGGTGATTCATTAAATACAAATACGCTTAAAGGAAAAAACATCTTATTTTTTTATTCCCCAGACTGCGATCATTGTCAGCGTGAAGCGAAAGACATTAGCGATCACTTTGATTCTTTCAAAGATTACTCACTATATTTTATTTGTTCGCCAAGACCTACGGGGATGATCACAGCTTTCAGAAAAGAATATAAACTGGAAGGAAAGCGGAATATATTTTTTGCACAAGCAGAGATCCCAGAAGTAGTGCGAGAGATGGGAAGCATTGGAACACCTTGTCTGTTTATTTATTCTGAAGAAGGACTCCTTGTGAAAAGAGTAGAAAACGAAACTTCCGCTGAGGAAATTATTAAGTTTTTATAATCCATAAAGGAGTAATTGCTTTTTGCTACATTAACGTCACGTTAACCCCTTACCCTAAATTTCAAATATTATGACAGGTGGTATTATTTTCTTGGTAGTTATGGCCCTGTTGCTTCTGATGTGTTTTGTGACCGTCAAGCAAGGGACGATCGCAGTAGTGACGGTCTTTGGAAAATATAGCCGGATCATGCGTCCGGGATTGAATTTCAAATTGCCATTCATTCAGCAGATCAACAAAAGGATCTCAATTCAAAATCGTTCTGTTGAGTTGGAATTCCAGGCAACAACAATTGATCAGGCTAATGTAAATTTCAAAGCAATGCTTCTTTTTGCTGTATACAATCAGGAAGAGGAAACAATCAAGAATGTTGCTTTCAAGTTTATGGATGAACGCAGCTTTATGCAGGCGTTGATCCGCACGATTGAAGGCTCGATCAGAAGTTTCGTTGCAACGAAAAAGCAAGCGGAAATTCTTTCATTAAGAACAGAAATTGTTCGTGAGGTAAAAGAGCAACTTGACCATACATTGGAGGGTTGGGGATTTCATTTGCTTGACTTGCAATTGAATGACATTGCTTTTGATGAGGTAATTATGAGATCAATGGCGCAGGTGGTTGCTTCCAATAATCTTCGTGCGGCGGCAGAGAATGAAGGACAAGCATTATTAATTACGAAAACCAAAGCTGCGGAAGCAGAAGGGAATGCGATCAAGATTGCAGCGGAAGCGGAAAAAATTGCAGCGGCTCTTCGTGGTCAGGGTGTTGCATTGTTTCGCGAGGAAGTTGCAAAAGGTATGTCACAGGCAGCAAAGGAGATGCAAGGCGCAAGTCTTGATGCTTCGTTCCTTTTATTCTCTATGTGGACAGAGTCGATCAAGCATTTTGCTGAAGCAGGTAAGGGCAATGTTATTTTCCTTGACGGATCAGGAGAAAATATGCAGCGTACAATGCAGCAGATGATGGCGATGGGAAAAGGAATTAATATTCAGAAATAGTGTTCATGGGCTGACGAGGGCACATGTTCACATGTGTGTACTCAGAACTTTCTAAATAAAGAGACGCGATTCGAAAGGGTCGCGTTCTTTATTTCTTTTTACTACAGTTGACGATTTGTTGTTGTAAAAGAACTCGTTGCTCGCTTGCCAGCTGTTGTTGGTGCATTGCTTCAAGGGCACTCATTTGAGCCTGATTTTGCGCAGTCACAACAAGTTCCATATTTCTTTCCGCTTCTTTTTGCATGACTAGGGCTTCTGTTCGCTGGGTGAACGCGTAAAAGACTGATATCATAGTAATGATAACCAGAACAAAGGTCAAGATATTTTTCTTCATGGTATTTGGGATTTACGTCAATTTCAGAAAATCACCATCGATAATCAAGAGCTTGACACCTTGCGTTGTGGAAGAACGATGCGAGCTAGTATCATCGGAGGCAATGTAGCTCATACCTTTTGTAAGGGTAGATTTTTCGCCTGTTTTTAATTCACTTACAAATTCGCCTTCAAGGCAATAAATAATGTGTCCCTTCTGGCACCAGTGATCTGCAAAATAATCTTTGCTGTATTGAACCAGGCGAATGCGAAGTCCGGGAAACTCAATTGTCTGCCAGTAAGCAATACCGGCCTCGCCTTTGTGTTCTGTGACGGGAATGGTTTCCCATGCGAAAGTTTGATAAGGAATAATCATTCTACAACAATATGAATGATAGTGCAAAGAGTAAAATTTATTTTACGCGCTCAGCGATCATTACAAACTTTTCTTTCTCTGTTTGAGTAAGAAGGAGATATTGATCGCCGCCTTCTTTCAAGCCGGTTTTTTCCTTCACCTCGGGAACGGTCAACGGAAAATTACGAATAATAATGTTTGCATGCCCATTCGTAAATTGATCTTTTAACTTATTGTTGAGCTTAACGTGTTCAAGAACTTTATAAATCTTTCCGGGGAAATCAGTGATCTCATCTGATGTATAAAGATGTGAGCTGACTGCCAATTTCTTAAGCTGGAATTTTTCTGCAGTCCATTTGAATGCGCCGGCCTTTAATAGAGCAGCGGATGGTTCATACAAATAGATGAGCGGATTTGAAAAACTAACAGTAGCCACTTTTTCCTCTTCAATTGTAAGAGAAGCGTCGCTCACTATCTCACCGTAATTATTAAGTTCAACTACGCGTATGGGAGGTTCGCCTGAAAAATCTCGTTTCAATAAAAATAATAATTCTTTACATTCATTACAGACAGCAACTACAATTACTTGGCAAACGCGGTTAAGTTCACGAAGTCCCTGTTGAATGTCCAGCAGTGGAGATGTTTTAATTAAAATATATTCCGTTTTTTGAAAAACTTGCTGTTGTATCTCTATAACATTTGGTTCACAATCTTCAAGCTTGAAAATTTTACGTGTTCCTTTTCTGCGCGATGGATCGATAAATAGTAGATCAATCGTTTCATCAAGTGTATCGAGATAGTCTTCTGCAGAAGCATTGTAATGCGTGATATTATGACCTTTTAATATTTTATGATTATGCTTTGCGAGTTCATAGAGATCTGTATCGGGCTCAACATAATCAATGTGCTGTGCGCGCTTGCTTAAAGAATAGGTATCAACGCCAAAGCCTCCAGTGAGATCAACAGCACGTATAACTTTTCCTTCATCTTTTATCAACTCCTTAAGAAACGTAAGTTTAAATTTTGCCGTTGCGTCGGAAGAGCTTTGCTCAAGATTGACGGAAGGCGGATAAACAATCCCTTTTGTATTGTACCAGTTTGAAATTTTTGTCTTTGCTTTTTTACGTGCGGTGAGCTGTTGGGCAATCCATTCCATTGGAATTCCCTGGAAATCTTTCTGCTTCAGCAAGAGTTTTTGCACGTCCTCACCTTCGTTCAATGAAAGAAATTCCTGAACGTCTTCATTTAGAATAGAGTCAACGTAAGATTGCATGTGGTCCTCGATATCTTCTGTGAACTATATGTGTAAAAGATTGCAAACTCATTCAATAAATTCCCACTGAAATTAATGAAGAACGAAAGCCAATATACCCGAAAGCATTAAAGTAAGACCTGTGATAATTCCGGCATTGTGTTCCAACGAATGCCAGTTCAGCTTTAATAGACCGCTGTATGTCAAACGCACCCAAATAATCATGCCAGTAACTGAAACAATGGTATAAAGAAAGGCCAGCAATGAGACAAGCCATAATCCTTCTGCTCCGGCAACAAGAAAATAAGCTTCAATTTCAAAACAGGGTGAAAAAAACATGGCGGAGGCAAGCGAAAAGATCAACCGGTTTTTATTGGAGGTTTTTTTTGGGCCATCAACATGGAAATGTTTATGACGTGCGTGTTGATAAATATAAAAAAGTCCAAGAATAAAAAGCATCGCAGGAGCAACGTAGGCGGTGAAATTTTCAACTGCCGCGGCGAGTTGTGCTCCAATCAATGCCAGCATAATTCCAATCAAAATAGTGCTGGCTGCGTGAGCAAGTCCGGCGATGAATGTTATACGCGTAGCTTCAGCGAGATCCCACTTCTCCTGTTTACTGATAGCAAGCACGGGCAGCCAATGATTTGGGATTAATCCATGGAGAAGACTTAAAATAAGACTACCGGCAATGAGCGTGAACATCGACTAAAGTTAATGCATTGCGGATAATGATGAGATGCAAATTTACTCTTCTTTATTTTTCAACAGGCCTAGCAGTGCATACGTACCTTTTATAACAACAGATTTATTTTTTATTGGTTCCGTAATCGCAACAGCGGTGAATCCATCCCTGGAAGTACCAGCAACCACCTGAATCATTTTATACCGGTGTTTATCCTGGTCATCTGCAATGAAAATAAAATCTTTGCCATCGTAATTCACAAAAGCTTCATCAGGGAGAGTTGGCGTTACCTTTTCTCCCGTTTCAATAGTGGCAGTGAAAAACATTCCAGGAATGAGAGAAGGATCTTCGTTTGTGAGATGACAATGAACGCGAATAGTTCGCTCTCCTGTTATCTCCTTTCCTATCAAATAAACAGTCGCGAATCTTTCTTTTGAATCATTTGATAATACAATTCTTACATTTTGACCTATCATAAGTTTTGAAATATCTTTTTCGAACACCTGCGCTTCTGCATGAAGATGGTCCGTATCAACGATTTTGAACATGACATCTATCGGATTTACATACATGCCAATGTTTACATGCACTTGTGAAACGAAACCATTGATTGGAGAACTAATTGAAATGGTGCTTTTAATTTCCCCGGACTCCAAGTCGGCAGGATTAATACTGATCAGCCTAAGTTTTGCCTTTAGTCCTTCGACCTTGGCTTTCATGCTTTGATAATTCGATTTTGATTGTTGTAAGGTTTTAACAGCATTTACATTTTCAACCGACAATTCCTGTTGCCGTTTATACTCCAGCGCAAGAAATTCCAACTGACTTTTTCCATCCAGGTAATCCTCCTGAAGTTGTATGTAGCTCGGATGTTCGAGTATTGCTATAACCTGACCTTTTTTAACTTTCATTCCCTGAAGCAATTCCGTATGCTTCACAAATCCTCCGAGAGGGGCCGAGATTGTCACAAGATTTTGTGGAGGCACGTCCAATACACCCGTAGCTTGTATGCTATTGCTTATCTGGCGATTTTCTGGTTTACCAAATTCAAGTTTGGCATATTTTATTTGTTCGTCACTCAAGATTACTTCATCATTTTTGATTGAATCGGTAGCGGTCGTATCTTGTGTTTGAGCTTCTTCTTTTTTTGAACAGGAGAGAGCAATCAGTAGTATTGATAAATATATAATTACATGTTTCATGTTATTGAGCATTAAAATTTCCTGAAAGGAATTGAATTTTTATAATGGATTGATTGTATTGATTGAGTGCTGTGAGATAATTTGTTTTTATCGTGAGAGCACTTCGCAAGGCTTGTAGATATTCAATGTATCCAATTTCACCTCCGCGATATGCTTTGCGTGATTGAGTCAGGATCAAGTCAGCATTTTTCAATGCACTGAATTCATAGTATTGAAGACTAGCCTGATTTTTATCCAACTCCTGAAGGGCCTGAGTCATTTCTCCTGTTAGCGATGTTTCAAAATATTCTGCCGTTTTTCGTGATGACTCCTCCTGGGCTGCTGCTGCCCTGGATCTCGCAACATGAGGAGCAAACCAAAGTGGAATAGCAAGCCCGAGTTGAAATCCCTGGAAATGTTTGTCTTTGCCAAAGTATTGATCCTGCCCATCAATATTTTGCACGCCAACAAGACTTTGATTGAAATAACCTACAAGAATATCAGGAATAATTTTGTTTTGCTCCAACTTTTTAAACTGTCTGCTGATATTTATCTGCTGTTTATAAAATCCAAGCTGTGGATTATTTTGGAGTGAAGAAATCTCTGTTTCTATTGAAAGCCTGCTTAGTTCATCAGAAGCAACTACAGGACGTTCACTTTTTAATAATGACTGCAATTTTGTTTGAGCAATCTGTATGTCTGCATCATTTTGTCTTACAATATTCCTGACCTCTAACAACTGAGTCTCTGCTGTGGTCTTCTCCAGCAGATTGCTTTCACCAGTTTTATATCGTAATTCCGATGCTCTGGAAAAATCAGTGTATAAACTGTCCTGTGTTTGAAGAAGTTTCTTTAAAGCCATCTGGTAAGTAAGGTTTTCATAGATCGCCTTCACATCGAATGTCAGGTTGTTTTGCGTTACGGCCAGATTTTTTTTTGATCCAATGATTTGCTCTTTACCTAGCTTGATCTGCGCACTCATTGTCGTTGGAAATGGAAGGCTTTGAGTCAGTGTAAAGTTGTCATCCTGAACAATGGAATTATATTGACCATGCATCCATATCACCGAGAGTTTACCGATATCACTACCGGTCTTTTTTAATTCCTTAAAATATTCTACCTGGTACTCTGCTGACTTGATAAGCTGGTTATTTGCCAGTGCAGTTTTAACAGCTTGATCGCGACTCATTGGCTGAGCCAACGCTGATGAAAGAGCCATACTCAATACCAGGAATAATGTTAGTTTCTTAAATTGTTCCATGATCAATTTTTTTTTGTAGAGGATGAATTCAAATCTTTGCCACTGCCAACCGATTCCTTTTCAAAATAGGTATAGAGAACAGGAAGAATAATGAGTGTTAACAGAGTTGCGGTAATTAAACCACCAATCACAACGGTTGCGAGAGGACGTTGCACTTCCGCGCCGGAACCACTTGATAAGGCCATGGGAAGAAAACCCAGTGAAGCAACGAGTGCCGTCATGAGCACAGGCCGCAAGCGAACTTCAGTCCCCTTGAGAACAATTTCGAAAAGACTCATACTACCTTCATTTTTCTGCCTGTTGAATTCAGCGATCAGCACGATCCCATTAAGAACAGCAACACCAAACAACGCGATAAATCCAATACCGGCAGAGATGCTAAACGGCATACCTCTCAGCCATAGTGCGACCACTCCACCAATGGCCGAAAGGGGGATGGCAGAATAGATCAATAAGCTTTGCCGAAAGGAATGGAACGTGAAGAACAGCAAGAGAAAAATAAGGCCCAGGGCGAGTGGCACTGCGATCAAAAGCCGCTGTTTTGCTTCTTCAAGATTTTTGAAAGAGCCACCGTATGTTGTGTAATATCCAGGTTCAAATTTTATCTGTTGCTCGATCTTAACTTGGATCTCTTTTACAATTGTTTCAACATCTCTTCCTCTCACATTGAAGCCGACAGTGATTCTTCTTTTTGCATCGTCACGCTGTATTTGATTAGGACCAATCTCATACTCGATCGTTGCGATTTGTTTGAGTGGAATATTCTGACCGTTGTCAGAAGTGATGTATAGATCACGTATGTCATCAATGTTTTTGCGATTTGCATTGTCCAGTCTGACAACCAGGTCGAATCGTTTTTCATTTTCAAAAACAACTCCAGCAGATTGTCCGGAGAACCCGGCGCTTAATGTGCGATTTGCTGATTCTATATCTAAACCAAATCGTGCCAGTTCGCTCCTGTTATACCGCACTACAATCTGGCGAAGTCCGCCTATAGGTTCAACATAAACATCCTCAGCACCAGAAACGGTATGTGCAATTTTTCCGATCGCCGCTGCGTAGTCTGCGAGATGCTCCAGATTTTCACCATATACTTTAATAACAACATCCTGTCTTGCGCCCGTCATCAACTCATTAAACCTCATTTGGATGGGTTGCTGAAATCCATAAGAAACACCGGGTACTAGCTGATGAAGTTTTTCAGTCATTTTTTCAGCAAGCTCATCGCGTGTTTTAGCACTTGTCCATTCGCGTTGATCTTTCAAAATGACCATCATGTCACTTGCTTCAATCGACATAGGATCGGTTGGGATCTCGGAAGTACCAGTTTTACTGACTACTTCCTTTACCTCAGGAAAATTATCAAGAAGTACCCTTGCACTCTTCTGCGTTGCTTCTATACTTTCTGAAAGAGAACTTCCTGTTATGACGCGTGTGTCTACCGCGAAGTCACCTTCGTCAAGCGTTGGAATAAACTCGCCACCCAGCGTAAAGAAAAGAATTCCGCTCAGCACAAGTGCAATCAATGATGACGTCAAAATCAGGGCTCTTCGATGGAGCGCGAATTCGATAATCGGCTTATACACCTTATGAATTTTATCGATAAAACGATCTGAAATATTTTTTTTGTGAGCTGTGTTCTTACTTAATAACAGCGAAGAGATCATTGGTACGTATGTAAGAGAAAGCACCAAAGCACCCATTACTGAGAAGGCAACAGTTTGAGCCATTGGTTTAAACATTTTCCCTTCGATACCAATCAATGATAAAATAGGAAAGTAAACGATCAGAATAATGATCTGGGCAAATGCGGCTGATCGCATCATCTTGTTCGCAGCCAATTCAACTTCACCATCCATTTCTGGTTGAGTAAGTCTTTTTGAAATACCGGAAAGACTAAGATGATGCATGGTGGCCTCAACGATGATAACAGCCCCATCAACGATCAGACCAAAATCAATTGCACCCAGGCTCATAAGATTACCTGACACGCCAAAGAAATTCATAAGGATTATTGCAAATAACATTGCAAGGGGAATTACGGACGCAACGATGAGTCCTGCACGGAGATTACCCAGCATCAACACCAATACAAAAACAACAATTAATGCGCCTTCGGCAAGATTTTTTATCACAGTTGAAATGGCATTGTTTACCAATTTTGTTCTGTCAAGGAACGCGTATATCTCTACTCCTTCCGGAAGCGTTTTTTGAATTTGATTGATGCGTTCTTTCACATTCTTAATTACCTCAGATGAATTTGCATTCTTTAGCATCATCACAACAGCGCCTGCAACTTCTCCTGAATCATTGTAGCTAACAGCTCCATAACGCGTTGCGTATCCATATCTAACAGTCGCTACATCGCGAATCAATACCGGAAGGCCATTTTGGTTTGTCCTGATAACGATCTTTTGAATATCATCCTGTGTTTGAATGAGTCCTTCGCTTCGAATGAAGAATGCATAAGGTTTTTGGTCCATATACGCACCACCAGTATTTTGATTGTTCTTTTGAAGTGCTGTGAAAATTTCATTCACTGTAATGCCTGCACTTCTCAACTGCTGGGGCTTCAGTGCAATTTCATATTGCTTTAATTGACCACCCCAGCTTGCAACATCCGCAACACCCTGAACACCTAATAATTGTCGGCGAACGATCCAGTCTTGAATGGTTCGAAGATCCATTGAAGTGTATTTTTTTTCATAACCTTTTTTAGGCCGGACAACATACTGATAAATTTCTCCGAGCCCTGTTGTTAATGGGGCAAGTTCAGGAGAACCAACTCCGGATGGAATCAAGTTGCGCGCCTGTGAAAGTCTTTCATTTACCTGTTGGCGCGCCCAGTATACTTCTGTATTGTCACTAAAAACTATTGTAACGATTGACAGCCCGAACCTGGAAAAAGACCGTATCTCCGTGATGCCCGGAATTGTTGCCATTGTTTGCTCAACCGGAAATGTGACGAGCCGCTCAATTTCCGGTGCAGCCAACGTTGGCGCCACAGTAATAACCTGCACCTGGTTATTGGTAATGTCAGGTACGGCGTCAATGGGAAGCTGGGTAACAGAATAACTTCCCCAAGCAATCAATGCGAGCATGAACAACGCGATGATAAGCTTATTGTAAATAGAAAAATGAATAATGCGATCCAGCATAATTTTTTGTTTTGTAGCGCATTCAGCTCATTAATGAAACAGAATGATGAACGTATAAACGAACATCATTTTCTCATTGCAAGAAATGAATACAGCTTAATTCAATAAGAAAAAAATGAACCCTCGGTAATGTGGAGGTAAGACAGTGAGGTAAAACTATGCTAGATCTTCGGGGGCTGAAAAATTTCGCCGAAGTACGATGAATGAAAAGAAGTGTCATCAAAAGAATGATGGAGATCTTTTTTTACAGAAGAAGTCTGTGAGAGAGATATGTTTTGAGAAGGAATAGCTGTGAATGAAAATGTTAATCCATGATGACAGTCCTTAAAGGGAAGACTCATATCGGTGTCATCATGAGGAACATTCGTTTCGTAATGCATGACAAGGAATTCCCAGAAAGTCATATCAACTTTTGAGCTGTGTTCTGTATAATGTTCGATCAGTAATGGCAGACGCAATATCTGGTGAAACTCCGTTGAAGCTATCAGATAACAGGCAAGTAAAGCGATGATGACTTTGCTCTTCATGCGACAAATATACAAAAGATCAGAATAGACTGAGATTTCCTCCTTTTCGGAATTTGGTAAGGTCATAGGGAGGAATTTCACGACCGCTCAGATATTTCTTTTTCGATGATCGAAACAGTTGGTGTATCATGTCTGCAACATTTCCCTCTCCTGCCATACGACGACCGAATTCAGCATCATTTACAGAACCACCGTGAAGTGAGCATATCTGATTCCAGACCTTATCAAAGCGATCCGGAAAATTTTTACGCAGCCAGTCTTCAAAAATCTTTCCAATAGAACCGTTCAATCGTACAACTGTCATTCCAGCTGATAATGCTCCATGATCGGCAGCAGCTTTTATTAAAGCTGGAATTTCGTGATGATTCAATCCGGGAATTATCGGTGCAGTCATTACCATCGTTGGGATCTTTGCATGGGTAAGTTCTTCAATTGTTTTTAAACGCTTGATGCCACTTGCGGTACGCGGTTCCATCACACGACGTAACTCTTCGTTTAATGTGGTGATCGAAATAGCAACGTGAACAAGATTGTCGGAAGCAAGATCCTGAAGAATATCGATGTCTCTTGTGATAAGACTGTTTTTTGTGATGATACTAACAGGATGTCTGTATTTCGCCATCACCTGCAGGATTTTGCGTGTCAGTTCAAATTTTTTCTCCTGAGGCTGATAACAATCTGTGTTTCCTGATAACATGATCGGTGCAGCTTGCCAGTTTTTATGCATGATCTGGTGCTCAAGTATTTGCGCCGCATTTTCCTTAACAATTATTTTACTTTCGAAATCAAGTCCGGCGCTGAAGCCGTAATATTCATGCGTGTTGCGTGCGTAACAATAAATGCATCCGTGCTCACAACCCTGGTATGGATTCATTGAATACATTCCCTTCAGGTCTGGACTTTCTATCTTATTGATTATCTTTTTAGAATTTTCAATAAAGATCTGCGTGTGGGGAGATTCGAAAAGAGGTTCATCCAGGCCTTCAATATGTTCGGAGACATAGTGAGCCTTCAGGAATTTATTCCCTGTTTTAACCTGAGCTCCACGACCTTTGAAGTATGAATTGTCCACAATCAAAAATACTACTAAAAATAGTATTTACTACATAATTTAGTATATGTCTCATTGCTATAGGAGAACACCTGTTTTTGAGATCAATGAAGAGCTATTTGATAATGCAGGTATTCGTGTGTTAATAAAAAGAGAGGACCAGAATCATCCTGAGATAGCCGGAAATAAATGGTGGAAACTGAAGTACAATATTGAGGATGCCTTACTTCACAATTATGATACGCTTCTAACATTTGGCGGGGCATATTCAAATCATATTTATGCAACTGCGGCAGCGGCGTGTGAAAATGGATTTCGAAGTATTGGTATCATACGAGGAGAGGAAACGTTTCCATTGAATGATACACTTTCATTCGCGAAAGCGAAAGGGATGCAATTGTATTATATTTCACGGGAAGAATACAAACAAAAGAATGATCCGGCATTTATTGAAAAGCTTGGAAAACAGTTTGGACGTTTTTATATGATCCCTGAAGGAGGAACAAATGAGCTTGCCGTAAAGGGATGTGAAGAGTTTGCAGAAAAAATCCTATCCCAAATAGAATATGATTACTTGTGTTTGCCGGTGGGAACCGGAGGTACAATTTCAGGAATTATATGCGGACTAGCTGATAACAAAAAGGTTATCGGGGTTTCTGTTTTGAAAGACGGGGAGTTTCTTAAAAATGTCATTAGCCAGCGTGTTAAAAATTATTCAGGAAATTTTTATGAAAACTGGTCGCTGCTTACTTCCTATCATCATGGCGGCTATGCTAAGGTGACGAAAGAATTAATGGCATTCATTGAAGAGATGCACCTAAAGCATAAGCTTCCGCTCGATAGAGTATATACTGCCAAGATGGTTTGGGCAATGTATGAAGAAATAAAAAAAGGAATATTTGAAAGAGGATCCACTTTGCTACTTTTTCACACCGGCGGACTTCAAGGATCAAGCTCTTCACCGAATCACCTCGAAAAAAAGTCAAGTTAGAACCTCCTTCCAATAATCTTATCCGAAAAGACTTTCAAAAACTTCTGTCAGCTTGCCGAAGGTATGGATCTTTATTTTACTCTTGGTTGAGGCAGACTTCTGGTTGAATTTTGAAATATAAATTTCTTCGAAGCCAAGTTTTTCAGCTTCAGAGATCCGTTGTTCAATTCTGTTTACAGCACGGAGTTCTCCTCCTAATCCGATTTCAGCCGCAAAACAAATCTTATCTGAAATAGAAATCTCTTCCATCGATGAAATGATGGAAATACAAATTGCGAGATCAATAGCCGGGTCTTCAACACGAATTCCACCGGCCATGTTCAGAAATACATCCTGTGTTCCCATTTTGAAACCGCATCGCTTTTCAAGTACGGCAAGCAACATGTTCAATCTTTTTTGATCAAAGCCAGTGGGAGTTCGCTGAGGCGTTCCATAGGATGCCGGACTCACGAGTGACTGAACTTCGATTAACAATGGGCGATTACCTTCCAGTGTTGCAGCAATTGTTGCTCCGGTATGTGGTCCATCTTTTTGTGAAATAAGTATTTCAGAAGGATTGCTAACTTCTCTCAAACCAGTACCAAGCATTTCATAAATACCAATCTCTGCAGTAGAGCCAAAACGATTCTTTGTTGTTCTTAATATCCGATATGCAAGATGTTGGTCACCTTCAAACTGAAGCACCGTATCGACCATGTGCTCAAGAACTTTTGGTCCTGCGAGAGAACCATCTTTCGTAATGTGTCCAACAAGAAACACAGGAGTATTTGTTTCTTTTGCAAACTTCATCATCTCCCCTGCGGTTTGTCTTACCTGTCCTACACTTCCCGGTGTGCTGTCAAGGAGTGGGGAGAACAACGTTTGAATAGAATCGATGATTACTAACTGTGGAGTCAGGGATTCAATCGCAAGAAAAATATTTTTTGTGTTTGTTTCAGCAAGCGTGAAAAAATTCTTTGCGCCGTCAGCGATACCAAGACGTTGTGCCCTCATTTTTAATTGCTGCTCACTCTCCTCACCGGAAACATAAAGGACTTTAAATTTTTTTAAGCCAAGCCCGATCTGAAGCATGAGTGTTGATTTTCCTATTCCTGGTTCACCGCCGATAAGCACCAATGATCCTGTCACAATTCCGCCACCAAGAACTCTGTTTAATTCATTGTCCGGAGATAGAATGCGGCTTTCTGTTCCTGATTGAATTTCATCGAGGTTCTTGGGTTGGTTTGAGCGTGGACGTGTTGACTCCTGTCTCCAGTCGTTTTTCTCGGTACCTTTTGTTACGATTTCTTCAACGAAAGAATTCCATGTTTCACAGGAAGGACATTTACCCAGCCATTTTGATGACTCGTATCCACAGTTTTGACAGAAGAATTGGGATTTTGATTTAGACACTTTAAAAAATAAAGGAGTGCAAAGTAATGTTACCAATGGATTTTTTGGGCATCAAAAAGTAATTATTTAGTTAATGCATCCATCGAAATGATGCTAGACGCTGAAAACGGGGGTTGTTTAGTAGTATCCTTTTAAAACGATCATGTTTTCCGGACAACAATTCTTCTCATACTATCTTGAATTTGCTAGATTTCGAGCAATTAGCTGCCAATAAACGATTACAATCATTTTTTCGATGTCACGAAGTGGCATTAATACCTAGAGTTTTATAACTGTTAATGATCTTTTTAAATGATCATATAAAAGTTTTAACCTACCAAACCTAAAATGAAAAAAGTACTATTGATCATCCTGGCTGTATTGTCATTGTCCATTGCAGTCAATGCCCAGAAGGGAGCGCCCCAGGACCCTACAAAATATGGTGAAATTCCTATGGATGATATGGCGATGATGATTTATTCTAAAGATTCATCTGCTTCAGCGCTCATACTTGCTGATTATGGTGTTGCATACTTAATGGAAAATGCGACAGGCTATCAGGTAAACTTTGATCGTCACGTGAGAATAAAAATTCTTACCAAGGACGGATTAGATTGGGCAAATTCATCAGTACAGCTTTCTTCCGGTGGCGATGAAAAACTACAGGGCTTCAAAGCTGCTTCTTACAATCTTGAGAATGGGAAAATTACTGAAACGAAACTTGGCAAGGATGGAATATTTACCGAGAAGTATAATAAGAATATTGATTTGCAGAAGTTTACTATACCTAATGTTAAAGTAGGATCGGTAATTGAATATTCTTATCGAAAGGTTACGTACAATTTTCCTAACTGGCAGTTTCAAAGAAGTATTCCAACAAGAATTAGTGAGTACTGGGCGATGTTTCCGGATGTTTATACTTTTCAAAAATATATGCAAGGCTACATTACTCTTACTAATGTGGAGACGAAACCATTAAGCTATTTCCAGGTGAAGGTAATTGCCAATCACTATGTAGCTACGGATGTTCCCGCTTTCAAGCCGGAACCATTTATGACAACAGAGGACGATTATGTATCAAAAATAAATTTTGCGCTTTCACACATTAAGCATGACACATATACAGAGGAAAGAATGGGGTCATGGATCAAATTGAATGAGGATCTTTTGAAAAGTGAATCTTTTGGAAAAGTTCTTGACGGATCAGGATTTCTAAAAGATAAGGTAGATATAATAACAGCTGGGATAACAGATCCAATGGCAAAAGTTGCAGCAATTTCAGATTACGTGAAACAAAATGTAGAATATGATGGAGATGAAGATTGGCGAGCGTATCCTCTTAAGAAAGTATTGGATAAGAAAAAAGGAAGTTCGGGTGATGTTAATCTTCTCTTTGGATCAATGTTACAAAAAGCTGGCTTTGAAACGGACATGGTAATTCTTAGTACACGGAACCATGGATTTATTCGCCAGGAATATCCAATGACAAGACAATTTAATTATGTGGTCTGCGCAGTGAAAGTCGGTGAAAAAACTCTTTTTGTTGATGCTACTGAGAAATATTTACCCTACGATATACTTCCAAGTCGTTGCCTTAATGGTCAGGGACTTGTTATATCTAAAATAAATCATGGTTGGGTAGATATTGTAACGAAAGCGAAAGCAAAAACAATAGTGAACGTTGACATGGTACTTGATTCAAGTGGAGAATTAAAAGGAAAGGTGCAATACATAAGAGATGGATTTGATGCTCATGAAATGCGGGACTCTTACTCGAAGGAAGGTGAAGAAAAATATGTGACCCAGTATGCTAAGGGTAAGCAATGGCAGATCAGTAAAAGTGAATTTAAAGATGTTAAGGAATTAACAAAATCAGCGAAAGAAATACACGATGTAAGTATAGCGGAGCACACTTCTGTTGCCGGAGATGTTATCTATGTAAATCCATTTATAGCATCGCAGTTCACAGAAAACCCCTTTAAGTCAGATGAAAGAATTTATCCGGTTGATTTCGGTACAGCCATTGACAGGACCTATATGTTAAAAATTACATTACCGGAAGGTTATATCGTAGATGAACTTCCCAAAAGCAAAGTTCTTACGCTTCCCGGCAATGCAGCGAAGTATCTTTACAATGCCAGCACAATTGGAAACATTGTAAGTGTAACAAGTACCTTTACGGTTAATAAAAGTTTATTCATTCAATCTGAATATCCTACGTTAAAAGAATTTTATAATCAAATGGTTGCCAAGCAGGCGGAACAAATAGTAATTAAGAAAAAATAACATGAGATCTTGTTGTGGAATTTTCATTGCACTTATCCTTTGCGGATGTTCTGTTTATGCAGGAGATTTAAAATATCCGGTTAGTGATATTCCCGATAGTTTAAAACAAGGAATGTATGCAGTTGTGCGGGTTGATGATTCACGATTTGAGATAATCAGTTCCAGTAAAACAATATACACTTCGCATTACGTGGTAACAATATTAAATGAAAAGGCAAAGTTCATGGCTGTCAAAGTAGTGGGATATAGTAAATTAAGAAAGATCTTATCCTTTAAGGCGAGCGCGTACGATGCCTTTGGTAATGAGGTCAAGAAGTTAAAGCAAAGTGAAATCGTTGATCAAAGCGCTACATCCGGAGGCACACTTTTCGATGACAATAGGATTAAGTATGCAGATATATCTCAAACGGCATATCCTTATACGGTAGAGTTCGAATATGAGGTTCAGGAAAATTATATGTATTCCATTCCAGGTTATGAGCTGTATGATGACGATGAGGTTTCAATTCAGAATTCGGTTTATACCGTAATTTATCCTACGGCATTAACTCCACGGTTTAAACTTACTAAAGTTCCAGCCCCATCAAAGCAGGCGCTTTCGGAAAGTAAGGAACAAGTGTCGTGGACTTTCGCCAACATAAGGCCAAATAAATTTGAGCCATACAGACCAAGTGCATCAAAGTATATTCCAAATATTATGGCTGGCCCATCAAACTTTGATTATGAAGGATATCATGGTGACATGTCATCGTGGAAGGAGTATGGAAGATGGAATTTACTTTTAAGTAAAGACAGAGATATACTTCCTGAAGTAGCCAGGCAAAAAATAAAAGAACTCACTGCTGGCTTGACAACGAATGAGCAGAAGGCGAAAGTCCTTTACGAATACATGCAGAATAAAACACGGTATGTAGGAATTCAGTTAGGAATAGGAGGCCTTCAGCCATTTCCGGCATCTGTTGTAGATGAAATGGGTTACGGCGATTGCAAAGCATTGTCTAATTATATGGTAGCAATGCTGAAGGAGGTTGGAATAAAAGGTTACTACACAGTTATCGAGTCCGGAACAAATGCACGAGAAATTGTTGTGGATTTCCCAAGTCATCAGTTTAATCATGCAATTGTTGCTGTTCCGAATGGAAAAGATACATTATGGCTTGAATGTACCAGCCAGACATCACCATTCAATTACATGGGCAAGTTTACAGGAAGCAGACTTGCATTAATGATCACAGAGGAAGGTGGCAAACTTGTAAAAACAACTTCTTATTCGGCAGATCAAAATTCACAAACGAGAACAGCCAATGTAGTGGTTGATCTGTTGGGCAATGCGAAAGCGAAAGTGAAAACAACATACAGAGCGGAGCAGTATGAAGATGTGCTAGTTGGTAATCAGACAGACGAGCAAAAGAAATGGGTTCAGAACAACACACAAATTCCAAGCTTCACAGTTATATCATTTGTAATCAAAGAAAAAAAAGACAGATTACCCTCTGCTACAGTAGACCTTGATCTGGCCGTTAACAGATATGCATCGGTAAGCGGTAAACGATTTTTTATTACACCAAACTTAATGAACAGGATTTCTTCTGTGCCTGAAAAATTAGCTAATCGGAGAACAGATGTTGTCCGGAGATCAAATTATACGGACCTCGATACCATCATTTTTCATTTTCCCGAAAGCCTTTACCCCGAATTTCTTCCAGCACCTGTGAAAATATCTTCAAAATTCGGAGAATATGAAACGGTTTATAAATTCGATGGAGGGAAACTCGTTTACATACGAAAAATGAAAGTTTGGAAAGGAACTTTCCCAAAAGAATCATATAACGAGCTGGTTGATTTTTATAAGAATGTTTCCAAATCAGATAATACCAAGCTTGTATTTCTTAATAAGACATAACTATTTAAAAGGACTATCGGATTCTTTAGCCAATACATTATAAACAACTCTATCCATAAAAGTGGGAAACAATTTATTGAGAAACACAGTAAGCTTACCCTGGTTTGTAAGCACAATTATCTTTTTACGTTTTACAGTTGCGCGATAAATGTGACTTGCACATTCTTCAGCAGTCATCATGTTCTTCTCATCACGTGGAGAACCTCCCTGCGCTGATCCGTCTTTTGTCAATGCACGAATGCGCGTATTGGAAGCAGTAAATCCAGGACACGCAGTGAGCACATGAACCTCTTTTTTTATTAATTCTGTACGCAGCACTTCAAGAAACCCAATAAGAGCAAATTTTGAGGCAGAATATCCTGACCGGGCAGGCAAACCACGGTATCCTGCAATAGAAGAAATGCCGATGACGGAACCTTTGTTTTTTATTATTTCCGGTAGACAATACTTCGTTGCGTAAATAACACCGAAGAAATTAATGTCCATTACTTTTTTTATGACAGCAACATCAACATCTTCAAATAATGCACGCATCGTAATGCCGGCGTTGTTGATCAGAACATCAATTTTTCCATACGTGCGAATAGCTTCCGTAGCCATCGCTTTAGTGTCATCTTCATTACTTACGTCTGATTGAAATCCAGTTACCTCAATGCCATTTTTTCTCAAATCATCAACAGCAATATCCAGGTTTGCTTTATTTTGACCTGTGATAAATAGTTTTGATCCGTTTTTCCCAAATTCTTTTGCCATCGCCTTACCGATGCCTGATGATCCGCCTGTGATGATGACAACTTTGTCTTTCATTTTTGAACTTTATGAACGCGGCAAATGTAATTAAAACAATCGCGTATTTTTACCTGACATGTTTTTCCTTAAGCTACTCTCAAGACTTCCTCTTTCGGTTTTATACCTGATTTCTGATCTTATGTTCGTGATTGGCTATTACGTAATAAGATACAGAAGAAAGATAGTTCAGACGAATCTTAAAAATTCATTCCCTGAAAAATCAGCTTTGGACTTAGATAAAATAGAAAAAGCGTTTTACAGTAATCTGTGCGATTATCCAATCGAGACACTGAAGCTAATGACGATGTCAGAAAAAGATATTCTCAAAAGAATGAAATATAAAAATCCTGAAGTCGTGGAAGAATATGCACGAGAGGGAAAACCAATGATCTATCTAACGGCCCATCAATTTAATTGGGAGTGGATGCTCGCCGGAGCGTGCCTCAGTACAACACCGCAGGTTTATTACGTTTACCAATCGCAGAGTTCAACGTTTTTTGATAGTTTTTCTAATCTCATTCGCCAGCGTTTTGGTGCAAAGCCGATCCGAAGAGAAAAAGTTGGAAGAGAAGCCTTGAAACTAAAAGGTACGCTGCATGGACTTGCTCTTTTAGCAGATCAGTTTCCTGGATTGGGTCATGACAAAAGATATTGGACAAATTTTTTACACCAGGATACTGCGTTCTTTCAGGGAATCAATCAACTGGCTATTATCACGCAAGATCCAGTTATATTTTTTGTTAGTAGAAAAATAAAGCGAGGTTATTATGAAAATGAAATGATAACCATTGCTGAACCGCCTTACGCCAAAACGGATCTTACCATCGTAGATAACTACATCAAGGCGACAGAAAAAATTATACGGGAGCAGCCAGAGGGCTGGCTTTGGTCTCATGATAGATGGAAGAAGACGCGAGCCGAAATGAGTGAGTGAAATGAGCAGAGCTCAATAAAAATACACCACGAAGATTCTAAGGCGCGAAGATTAATACATTTTAAAAATGCTGATTTTTATTAAGTGAGGATCCGTGTTTTAGCTCTTCGTATGCGATAAAATATTAATTGCCTGAAAGCAATCTCAATTCAACATCATCTCGATGTCTTCCCTCGTCAAACTCTTTACAATACTCTCTTCTGTATTAATAAGACTTTCAGAGAGCTTCATCTTATGCTTTTGTAATTGAAGGATTTTTTCCTCGACAGTATTTCGAGTGATAAACTTATAGGTAAATACTTTTTTCTTTTGGCCGATACGATGGGCGCGGTCAATTGCCTGTTGCTCAACAGCAGGGTTCCACCACGGATCAAGAATGAATACGTAATCGGCCTCGGTAAGATTTAATCCTAAACCTCCTGCTTTGATGGAGATCAGGAAAATTTTAAGATTTGGATCTTTATTAAATTTCTCAACCTGATCTTTTCGGTCCATGCTTGAACCATCCAGGTAAGCGAAATCTATTTTCCTGGACTTTAAGAATTCTTTTACGATCTCAAGATGTTTTACAAACTGACTAAAGATTAAAAGTTTATGTCCTTCAAGTAAGGCATTCTCGATCATGTGAGAAAGATCTTCCAGTTTTCCCGAATCACCTTTGTAATTTACATCCACCATTCTGGGATGATTGGAAATCTGTCGGAGTTTGGTAAGTCCTTCGAGGATCGTTATACGGGATTTGTTGAGACCTTCTTTTTCAATAAGATCAAGAATCTTATGACGATAAAACGATTTTGCTTCTTCGTATTTCTCCTCCTGAGCAGGTGAAAGATTGGTATAATAAATATTTTCCACCTTTTCGGGAAGATCTGTAGCAACCTGCGACTTTAATCGTCTCAGTACAAAGGGTTTGATAATTGAATTTAATTTTTTTGTCTTTGCTTCATCATGACGTTTTTCTATCGGGATCTGGTATTCATTTTTAAAGAACGTTTGTCCTCCCAGTAGACCAGGATTGATGAATGTCATCTGAGACCACAGGTCAAGCGTAGTGTTTTCTAACGGAGTGCCGGTTAATGTTAAACGGAAACGCGATTTTAATTGAAGGACAGCTTTTGCAATATTGGAAGAAGGATTTTTTATAACCTGCGACTCGTCAAGAATGATATAATGAAAATTGAATTTCTGAAGAGATTCAATGTCAAGGCGGGTTATTCCATACGACGTTAGAACAACATCATATTTATTGAATCGTTCGGTTTCCTTATTTCTACCTGTTCCTGTGTAAGTAAGGATTTTTAGATCAGGAACAAATTTGGCAGCTTCCATTTCCCAATTGTACAGCAAAGAAGTTGGCATTATTAATAATGAAGTGCCAACATTTCCTTTCTCTTTTTCAGATTGAAGCAGCGTAAGAGTTTGCACTGTTTTACCAAGACCCATGTCATCGGCCAAGCATCCGCCAAGACGGAATTCATTAAGGAATCGTAGCCAGTTATAACCTGCCTTTTGATAGGGTCGAAGATTGCCGTTAAATCCAGCAGGCAATGGATAATCTTTTATGCCAGTGAAGTTCTCAATGTTGCGTAAGCGATCACTGATATGAACTTTAGCAAGGTTGCCATCCTGTAATTCCTTTACGAGATTAAGATGATATTTATGTAGGACAGGTTTTTCATTGGTGCCATGAGTCTCGCTCATCGCGAACAGATCACCGTATTTAATAAGCCACGCTTCAGGTATGATGGCGATTTCTCCGTTTGGAAGTTTGAACTCGACCTTCTTTTTTAAGATGAGCTTGCGGAGTTCTTTAAATGAAATTTCATATTCACCAAACTTGATCTTAGCATGAATGTCAAACCAGTCAATGCTTTCTTTGACTTCAAGTTCTATGACTGCTTTACCAACAAAATATTTCTTATCGCGATTTTCGGGTTGATTTACTTCAAAACCGAAGTTTAAAAGATTTACCCTGTTTTCATTGATCCATGAAAAGGCGTGCGCTTTTTCAACTGCCGTTCTGAAATTACCAGAAAGAGGAAGCCCAAGCTTTATTAGTGTTGCTGCGAATTTCTTCTCGCTTGAAATATCACGTTTGATTCGATGGAAGATAAAATCATTTTCTTTTTTTTCCATGGATACACTTACATCGCCAAAAGCATCTCCGCGAAAGCGATATTTGCCGTACTTGAAAGAAAGATCAAAAACAATTTTTCCAGCTTCGTCGCTGCTAACTTTTTCTTCGACATGATCACCAAACAGTGAAGGAGCTTCTTTTGTATTTGCAGGCGGCAATTCAGAAATAGTGAGAAGAGGATGAGGTTCGTAAACGTTTTTAATGATTTCAAAGCCTTGCACTTCGACATCTTCAAAAGATGCGATCAAACCTGAAATAAAATTGTTGTAATAATTTTCTTCCAGATTTTTTGGGATGACAATGTTCTTACGGGTAAGAAATGGATTTAATTTTTTTCCATCAATAAACTTATCAAAGCCATAAAGTTTTCCATTGACAACGATCCATGCAGGTGTTTTACAGACCATGTATGCAAGTGTTGTTGGAATCTCAATGTTATTATCATCATACGTGATCGTAGGATAATAGGTCGTATTTTCGCTATTGCGAATGAAATGAAATTTTACGTTCGCACGACGATCAGGTACTTCCACTTTGCGCCAGGTAGGTTCACCATCGTTCCCCATTTCAAACAAGCGCTTTCCTTTTATTTTTTCAAGAACAGCAGCGCGTCTTTTTTCCATGTACGCATCGATCTGCTCCTGAAGTAACTTTTCTTCTCCCTTTTCTTTCTTAAAAATCCTGGCGAAAAATTCATCTGGCTTCATGATCTTTTTAGAGAAGTGACGAAGCACAGCATCCTGATTCATGCTATCCATCAATTCGATCAATTCATAATCCCGCTCATCAAGTCCCTTCGCAAATTCACGGGCATTTTTTGACGAAATGTTCTGATGCTGGTAGGTGAGCTTGCCGTTTTCATCCAGCCTTACAATAAAAGCTTCAAAAATATAGCCCAGGTACTCGTGCTGGTATAGCGAGTAGATCAATTGAAAGGGCTGTGCTGCCGATACTTTCATGCAATTTGGGCTAAAAATGAGGGCTTATTTAACTCTGAGAAGCGCAAAAGAAAGATTTTCGCACTTTTCAGAATAAGCCGAATGGAAAAATAGGTAATCTCCTGTAAAGTTTTCTGACGTTTTATATTAAAACCTTACATCATAGATTGTGTATTGAATAGGATTTCGAGGCGAGGATTGCCGGGCGGAATGAAACAAGCATTGAAACGACAAGGGTAACAGTACTCGTCAGTAAGAAATCATTCAATTTCATTTTGACAGGATAGAATGTAACAATGACATTTTCCATACCCATTCCAACAAGTCCAACAGTATCTTGTAAATAACAAAGGCCTGCGCCAAGAATAAGTCCAATGGCTGCACCGATGAGTGAAATTAAAGCACCTTCCATTAAAAAAATTCTTTTTATGAGAGAGGAAGGTGCTCCCATTGCAGTAAGAATGCTGATGTCTTTCTTTTTGTCAATGGCAAGCATCATGAGCGAGAAGAACATATTGATGGACCCGACCAGCAATAGAAGTGATAGGGCGAAGAACGAAAATAATTTCTCAAACGTAAGAAGCCTGTACAAGTCTTTATGTTGCTCTTTATTTGTAAGCACTGAGTAACTTTCTCCAAGTAACTCATGTATTTTTTCTTTTACATCTTTTGTATGCGTGCCGTCAGTTTGTACTTCAAGAGCTGTTCTCTTGTTGCCATATCCCAAAAGATCTTTTGCAAAGCTTAACGGAACGAACATATAATTCTCATCAAAATTCTTTTCAATAGCAAACACAGAACCAGGGCGTATGCTTTTGCGCACATACATTTTGGATGGATCGATCGTGCCAGTCTTAAAGTTCTTTATGTGAAAGATTTGAATAGCGTGACTTTCATCCATTACTTCGGCAGAAAGAGTATAACGTACGCCACGACCGATAATCGCAAAAGGGACACTGTCTTTTCTTAGTTTAAGTTCGCCCTCAGAAATATGTCCGTCCAGGCGATGTTGGTCAATAAAATTGTCGCTAACGCCCTTGATCGTTACGACCATGCTGGCATCTCTGTATTTAACATAAGCGTAGTCTTCTATCACTTGAGTTACGATCTTCACTCCCTCTATTGATTGGATTGAAGCGATCATTTTATCATCCACCTGAAACGATTTTCCTTTGACCGATTCAATTTTTAATTCTGGATCGAATGAAGTGTAAAGAGTACCGAGCAATACTTCAAGTCCGTTGAATACAGATAAAACAATTATCAAAGCAGCTGTAACAAATGCAACACATGTCATCGACAAAAGTGAAATGACATTAATGAAGTTCTTCTTTCGCTTGGATAGAAAGTAACGCCGGGCGATGAAAAAAGGAAGATTCATCTTTATGATTGAGCTGCGTCTGGTTCAGCGGGTGGAATGTTAAGGCCTTTAAGAAGATCTTCGATCCGTTGAGCTCCCTCCTGGGTTTCATCCTGAAAGAAAACTAATTGCGGAACAATGCGAGCCTGGTTACGAATTCTTTCTCCTAATGATTTTCTGATTTCCTTTTTATGGTCTTCCAATTTTTGGAGTGTTGCTTGTTTATCTTTAACCAGCGTCATACTGATGTATACTCTTGCTACGCTGAGGTCGGGACTAATATTAACTTCCATGATGGTAATAAATTCATTTCCAAAAAGGCCGCGTTGATCACGCTGAAATATATCGCTGAGTTCTTTTTGAATCAGTTTACTGAATTTTTGCTGTCGCACACTTCCGCTCATAGATGTAAAGATAATAAATCCAGCACCTTCAGTGTATCTTTTAACGAGGAGAACACTGGGGTGAGACACGTGATAAAACTCAGTGAGTTGTGCGTCTTTTTTTCTGTGTTCTCCGGGTTTAATAGTTAACCAACGCATGTCCCGCTTATTTTTACTTATTTGCGCTCTAATCAGAAATTTTAGTGCTCCGCTACTTTCGTATCAACGATCCTTACCGGCTTATTACCCTACTGGTGCTTCTCGCACTGGCAAGTCTACCTTTGTTGATTACCCTGCCAGCAATGACTCTTCAGGAGCTGAAGGGAATAGTACTCGGTGAGATTATTGGTGGTAAGCTTCTCTACGTTGAGATCATTGATAGAACTGCTCCATTGATGGCTTTGACCGATGGACTTTTGAATTTTTTATTTGGAAGATCCCTCATTGCCCGTCACATCCTTGCGCTTCTGATAATATTTTTTCAGGCGGGTTATTTCGGGATCTTATTAATCAACAATAAAGCCTACAGCGATAACAATTATGTGCCTGCATTGATCTTTGGATTTCTTTGTTTCTTTTCTTTTGATCTTCTAGCCATTACGCCCGAACTGCTCGCATCCATCCTTTTGCTGATGGCATTGAACAACCTTTTCAAAGAAATAGAATTTCGGGTAGATCGTGATTCCATTGTATTAAATCTTGGCGTTTTTCTTGGCCTGGCCTCACTCTTTGTTTTTTCCTACAGTATATTTCTGATAGGTGTAATTTTCATCTTAATAGTTTTTGCACGAGCAACGGTCAGGAAAATTCTTTTGCTGCTGTTCGGATTTCTATTAATACATGCATTGCTCTGGATTGTATATTATTGCTATGAAAATACTACTGAGCTATGGGATCACTTTTATGTGGCAAATGTCAGTCAGTTCGGTTCGTCACTGATAAACATCAAGTCTATATTTATTCTGGGAGTAGTTCCGTTGACATATTTTGTTTTTTCACTTTTCATGACAACACGTGAAGCACGGTTAACAAAGTATCAATCGCAGCTTTTTCAGGTTATCTTTTTATGGCTGGCGATAGCATTGATTCAGGTTTACTTTACTTCGGAGAGAACGCCACATAGCTTTTTTACGTTTATTCCTTCCATTGCTTATTTTATAAGTCATTACTTACTGTTGATCAGAAGAAAATTTATTGCGGAAAGCATGTTGTGGCTTTTGATCGCCGGACTGATCGCTGTAAACCTTCTTGCCAAAAGTAAAGTTTTAACCAATGTTGATTACATTGGTTTATTCCCTGTAACATCCCCTTATCAGAAAGCAGTCGCAAACAAGAACATCATTATCATTGGTGACGATCTTTCGATTTTGAAAAATAATACGTTGGCCGGATATTTTTTAGATTGGGATCTATCAAAAAAGTATTTTGAGCATCCCGATTATTATGAGAGCATCATAAAAATAAATAATGCAATAGAGGAGGACAAACCACAGGCAATTATTGATGAGAATGGAATGATGGCTCCATTTGTTGAGAGAATTCCTTTGCTTAAAAAGAATTACCGGAAGGAGAATTCGATTTACTGGAGGCGATAAAATTTTTCCCGCGCAGATTCCAAGATCCCTTTGGGCCAAAATACTTTTGCTAACTGATTAGCAGCTAATCTTAGCTACTCTCCTGGCATGCCTGCCACCTTCAAATTCTGTTGTCAAAAATGTATCTGTGATTTTTTCTGCAAGCTCAACAGGAATGAATCGTGCCGGTAAGCAAAGTATGTTGGCATTGTTGTGCTGTCGGGCAAGTGCCGCGAGTTCTTCGAGCCAACAGAGAGCCGCCCGGATACCTTGATGTTTGTTTGCAGTGATGGCAATTCCATTTCCGCTTCCGCAAACAAGGATGCCTAAATCAAATTCTTTCTGTTCAACAGCAAGAGAGACCGGATGTGCAAAATCGGCATAGTCGGCTGATTCACTGCTGTAGGTACCAAAGTCTTTTAACGGATGACCTTTCTTTTCGAGCAACGTTTTGAGATGCTCTTTTAATTCAAAGCCTGCGTGGTCCGATCCGATGGCAAGTGTTTTCATTTACGCTGTCATTTCATCTGCCAATGCATCACGCTCTGCTTCCTTGCGTCTTTGTCGTGCGACATAGGCAGAGATGAAGATACTGATTTCATAAAGAAGATATAATGGAAAAGAAATCAGCACTTGGCTTAGTGGGTCCGGTGGAGTGACAATGGCACCAATGATCAGGATGACGACAACTGCATGGCGACGATAGGTACGCATGAATTGCGGAGTCATTATTCCTGCCTTGCTCAGGAAATAGATTACAACCGGTAACTGGAACAGAAGTCCACTTCCAAAGACAAGCGCTACAAATGTTGAAACGTAAGATGTAATGTCAAACTCATTTACGATGACAGAACTGATGGTATAGGTTGAGAAGAATAATGTCATCATTGGCGTGAGGACATAGTATCCAAAGCTGATTCCTAGAATGAAGAGGAACGATACAGCGAATACAGCACCTGCAGAACCTTTTGCTTCTCTTTCGCGAAGACCCGGTTTAATAAATCTCCATATCTCCCAGAAAACGTAAGGAAATGCAACAATAAAACCCAGCACAAACGAAGCGAGAACCTGCATCGTAAACTGCCCGGTCATATACCTGCTTTGTATTTTGAAATGGAATGGCGGGAAGCATAAATCTTCCGTTCCGAGGAAATGTCCCAGACTGCAAAGCCATTTGAACGTTGGGAAATTGATATTACCCGGAGCAAAAATTATGTTATCAAATATCCAAGGTGTAAAAACAAACGCGACAATGGTAAAAACTACTATGGCTGTAATGGATCGTACAATGTGCCAGCGTAACTCCTCGAGATGATCAAGGAAAGACATTTCTTTTTCTTCACTCATAAATTAATTTCCTCCCGCGGAGGCCACCGAAAATATCTGCGAAAGTCAGGGTATTCCGCCGGAAATAAAAATTTGAGAATTAGCTGTACAGCGGAAACTTCTTCATAAGCGCATTCACCTTGCGTTTAACGCCCTTAAGGTGCTTTTCATCGCTTGGTTTTTTAAGCGCTTCGTCAATCAGGTCGACAACCTTGAGTATATCTTTTTCTTTTATTCCACGACTTGTGATAGCAGGAGTGCCAACACGCATTCCGGAAGTAACGAAAGGGGATTGAGTGTCAAACGGTACCATATTCTTATTGATGGTAATATCTGCTTTTATAAGAGTCTCTTCAGCGATTTTGCCAGTAAGATTTTTAGACCTCAGGTCAATCAGCATCAGGTGATTGTCCGTTCCGCCAGAAATAATTTTATATCCTCGTTTCGTAAATTCATCCGCCATCACTTTTGCATTCTTGGCAACCTGAACGATGTAATCCATGTATTCATCACTCATCGCTTCCTGAAAAGCAATTGCCTTTGCCGCAATCACATGCTCAAGAGGACCACCCTGTGTTCCAGGAAATACGCCTGAATCTAAAATGGAAGAAATTTTTCTGATCTCTCCTTTTGGAGTTTTTAATCCCCATGGATTATCAAAATTCTTTCCAACCATTATAAGGCCACCACGTGGGCCACGCAATGTTTTATGTGTTGTGGTGGTAACGATGTGACAGTGCTCCATCGGATCTCTTAATAATCCACGTGCGATCAATCCTGCAGGATGAGAAATGTCGGCAAGTAATAAAGCGCCAACTGAATCGGCAGCTTCGCGAAGTTTTTTATAATCCCAATCGCGACTGTAAGCAGAAGCTCCGCAGATTACCATCTTTGGCTTTTCTCGTCTAGCGATCTCTATTATTTTATCAAAATCGATTAAGCCTGTTTCTTGCTCGACACCATAAAAAGATGGCTGATATAATTTTCCTGAAAAGTTGACAGGCGATCCATGTGTAAGGTGTCCACCGTGAGAAAGATCAAAGCCAAGAATTTTATCGCCAGGTTTTAAACAGGCAAGCATTACCGCCGCATTCGCCTGCGCACCTGAATGAGGTTGAACGTTAGCCCACTCCGCTCCAAATAATTCCTTTACACGATCAATAGCAAGTTGTTCTATTTCATCTACAACTTCACAGCCGCCATAATAACGTTTTCCCGGAAGGCCTTCAGCATATTTATTCGTTAACACCGTGCCTTGCGCCTTCATCACTTGCGTTGAAACAAAATTTTCTGACGCAATGAGCTCAATGCCATTTTGCTGGCGGTGTTTTTCTTTTTCGATAAGGTCGAATATGATTTTATCTTTCTTCATGCTGACTAAAATTACTAGGATTCTAAAATTATTATAGAACTGACTGTTTTGCTTTCAAAGAAAGAGCAAAAATAACGATGCGAACGATAAAGTAATTATTTAATTGAATGAGTTGGAATAATTACCAGCTTCCACTGCTTCCCCCACCACCGAAACTTCCCCCGCCGCCGGAGAAACCACCACCCCCTCCGCCACCCCAGCTTCCGCCACCGCCACCCATAAAGAACCCTCCACCCGATGACCAGCCTCCACTGCGACCGCCGCCGTTTCTTTTGGAAAACATTGAGATCACACCCAGAACGATGAAGATCAATAGCCAGATAGGAAACCCGCCGCCGCTTTTTCTTCCGCCACGCCTGGCCACACCATCCGATTTGTATTCGCCTTTTGTAGCAGCGATAACTGCGTTGGTTGCTGCGATGATTCCGCCATCATAATCGCCTCTTCGAAAAGATGGGGCCATTTCATTACGAATGATTCGATTGCTTGTTGCGTCAGGCAAAGCTCCTTCAAGTCCATGACCAACCTCAATTCGCATCAGTCGATCATTGATCGCAAGTAGTATAATGATGCCGTTGTCTTTGCCTGCTGTCCCAAGCTTCCATTCTTTTGCTGCCCGGATACCAAAGCCTTCAATATCTTCCCCATCCAACGTTGGTACGATAAGTATTGCTATTTGATTTGTTGTGGAATCTTCAAAAACCTTCAATCTGTTTTCCAAATAGTCAACGGTTTGTTGCGAAAGAACTTTCGCATCATCGTGAACGCGCATATTCCACAGGGCAGGAATTTTTATCTGTGCAAACGCTGATTGCGACACGAGTAAAAAAAGAAGTCCAAAAAATATAAATGAGCGAAAGCGGGTCATTGGTTATTTTGTGAGAATGAGTAAAAATCAATTTTCAATGCGAAGGTCATCGCGTAACTCGTTGATGTCATCAGGAGTTTTAATAAATCCTTTTTCAAGAAGAAGCTCTCCGCAACGAAGAATAGATGTTTCGATACCATCCGCTACTTTTCCCATCCTGATCTTTTCAATAATGTTGCGAACGATCTTATCCCATTCTTTTTGTTCAACCACTTTGCTGATACCGCGATCAGCCATTACCATTACCTCATGTTCAAAAAAAGAAACGAAGATCATAATACCGGTGCGATGACGTGTGTTAAAAATTTCTTCTTGAAGAAAAGCATTTTCAGCCCGCTTGCGTGTGGCCTGGTCCATGTGTGTCTGACTTAACATCAATCGTTTGAGCGGTCCTATATTGTGCGTTGCGAGCGCTCCAATCATTCCAGCTATAATGATTATAAAAAAAATGATAAGAGGATCATATATTGCAAATGTGGAGGCAAATTGATCGGAGATGTAACGATCAATACCAATGATGGCCAGAAACGCGACAGCAGCAAAAACCAGTGCACCCCTGTAATTGGCGATGGTATAATAGCCACTTCGCTCAACAAATACTGGCACGATTTCCCCTGAAATCTGTTCTTCAGATTGCTTGACCGCCGCCTTAATGCGGTCGAGATCCTGTGTTGAAAATCTATTTTTAAGAGACATAATATTTATATCAAAAATGATTAGAATATGCCTGCCATCGGGCGGCTCTGAATACGAAAGTTCAACAAATTTAGTAATACGTGGGCACTTCCATACCAGAGACGTATTTGTACGAAATTCGGTGTACTGTTGACCGTTATTTACTAAAAAGGAATAACATTTTAGGGCACATGAAAGGACAGCGTGGGGATGTGCTTGTATGCAACTGAGATTGTTGTTAAGGGATTAAATCAGACAATTTTCGTTCTCCACTTACCCGATTTCATGTAAAAAAAGGCCATTGAGAACATACTCATCCAGTAAACCAATTCGCTTACCCATCCCCATGTTATTGGAAGATTTAGATATTCGAGTACAACGTAAACATAGATGATGTATAAAGTAATTGTTATTAATTCGATAATCAGATTCACCTTCGTATTACCGCTACCTGTAACAGCATTAAGCCATACAACACCAAATGACATTCCAATAAGGGCAAATGATACAATTCGCATAACCGGAATTGCCTCTGCGATAAACTGTGGTCCTTGTCCGTAAAAAGAAAGGAATGGCTCAGCGAATACATTTAATATGATCACGATTATCAGCGATGAGATCACGCTGATCTTTACAATGCGCTTCACCAATGGAATCACTTCATCGTGTCTTCCTTGTCCAATAATATTACTGACCAATGTATTTGTGGCAGCCGCAAATGACCACGAAAAAATTCCAACAATACCAAATATGTTTCGCATCGTATTGGAGATGGCTAATGCTCTCGCGCCATGATGCTCTACGAGAATATAAAAATACTCCCATGTTATAATGCTGATCGCAAACTGAGCAATCAATGGTGAAGATTGAACAAGAATGAGTTTGAAAGTTGAAAACTCAAGTTGTTTCTCTTCAAGGAAGTCAAACTGCTTGAGTATTTTCTTGAAATGAATTACCAGATAGATCACAAATAATCCGGTAGCTTCGGCAATGATTGATGCATACGCAGCACCATCAAATCCGAGAGCTGGCATTCCAAAGTGTCCATAGATGAAACTGTAATCAAGAACGATGTTCGCAATTGTTTCGGCCAGCGTTCCCCAAATAAGAAAGCGTGTTTGATTCGTACCTACAAGCAACGCATTTCGCATTACATACAAATACAGAAAAGGCAAACCCCAGATTCGTATAAGAATAAAATGAATAACCTGTTCAGCAACAACAGGATCTTTAAGTGTTGCCCTGAGGATCATTGGTGCAAAGAGATATGTTACTATAATACCAATTGCAGCAATTGCTAAAGCGATCCAGACTCCATGGTAAAATAACTTACCGATTTCTTTTGGTCTGTTTTCGCCAGCCCTTCTTGCAATAAGAGCTTGTAGTCCGCTATTAAGACCATTGCCAATGACCGCGAAAATTAAATAATAGACTCCTGTAATTCCAGCGTTGGCCAGTTCTTTCTCACCAATTCCGCCAAGAAAAATATTATTAGTAATAAAGTTTATCTGCGGTACAAGTATTGCCAATGATATGGGCAACGCAAGTCCAAGAATCTGGCGGGTATTTGTTTGAAGACGTAAATCAGGGGTGGACATTAATGACATGATGAAATTGCGCGCGAAGATCGCAATAATTAAATAAAAGAATCAGCAACTACGATCAGTGAAGAATTAAGAAGTTAATGTGAAAAGAATCAGTGTCTGTCAAAGGAACAGATGCGTTACACTAATTTTGTGATTGGAGCGTCTATATTCTAAATCACAGCCATGCAAACAATACTCGGAGCTAATGGAATTATTGCACAGGAGTTGTCAAAACACCTTCCAAAATACACTGATAGAATTCGTCAGGTGAGTCGTAGGCCAAAGAAGGTAAATGACACAGATGAGGTTATGTCTGCAGATCTTCTCGATTACGAGCAAACAGAAAAAGCCATTGCCGGAAGTGAAATTGTTTATCTGCTGGCTGGATTACAATACAATATTAAGACGTGGCAGGAGCAGTGGCCAAGACTGATGAAGAACGTCATTGATGGGTGCAGAAAGCATAACAGCAAACTTGTGTTTTTCGATAATGTTTATTCGTATGGATATGTAAATGGAATAATGACAGAAGAAACACCCTATAACCCTTCAAGTAAAAAAGGTGAAGTGCGCGTAAAGACTGCCACCATGCTGATGGATGAAGTCAAAGCTGGAAACCTTACAGCAATGATTGTACGAGGAGCTGATTTCTACGGACCCAATGCAACATTGGGAATAGCAAATGTTACGATAACGGATAAGCTGAAAAAGAAAGAAGGGGCTCAATGGTTTGGTAATTCTAAAAAGGTACACACGTTTACATATACTCCTGATGCAGGAAAGAGTATTGCACTACTCGGGAATACTTCATCTGCTTACAATCAGGTTTGGCACGCGCTAACAAGCAAAGAGAAAATAACTGCTGAACAATTTGTTCGCATGGCGAGTGAGCAACTTGGTAATCCTTACAAAATTATGACGCTTCCAAAATTCGGATTGCGCATTATTGGATTGTTTGTTCCGGTTATGCGAGAGTTTGTCGAAATGATGTATCAATATGAAAACGATTATATTTTCGATAGTTCGAAATTTGAGAAGGCGTTTAATATGCAGGCAACATCTTATAAAGAAGGAATTGCTGCAACGCTGAAGTACAAACTATAATTCTTAAATATTCTTAAAGATGGCGGATTTAAACCATGGGTAGGAAATGGATTACGATTTCAAAAATCTTAATCCGCAAGATATTTCTGAAATCTTCCAAATGTCCATGTTCCTAGTATGGCGCTTATCAACGTTACAATTACAACAGAATAACCGGATCCAATTTGTGCATATAGTGGGCCTGGACAAGCACCAGTCAATGCCCAACCAAACCCGAAGATCAGACTTCCGATAATTACTCCGTGATGGTATTTTTTCACTGGCATTATAGCAATTTCACCTTCAATCGTTTTTAGTTTTAATCGACGAATTAAAAAAAGTCCAAGTGCTCCAGTTGGTACCGCAGTCATAAATATTCCAAACATGTGAAAGCTTTCAAAACGAAACATTTCCTGAATACGATACCATGAAATTGCTTCACCTTTGGTAATGGCCAGTCCAAAGATTAAACCAACTAATAAATATTTAATACTTTTCATAACGCGAGTATCAGGGGTAATATCAAATGATTACATACTACGCCACCTGCGAAGAAGCAAACAATTGCAATAAGCGATGGCCATTGCAGCGCAGACAATCCTAAAATTCCATGCCCGGAAGTGCATCCTCCCGCATAGCGTGTTCCAAATCCCACAAGAAAACCTCCGACAATCATCATTAGAAAACCTTTGAGACTGAGTAACGATGGCCAATTGAAAAGTTCAATAGGCATTAATCCAGATAGATCATGAAGTCCTAATGAATTAAAATAGGACATCGTGTTTGTTGAAATAGCAACAGGAGCAGGATTAGCAAATACAATTCCACCAAGAACTCCGCCCAGCACAAGTCCGACTGCAAAAATTAAATTCCAGCTATCTTTTTTCCAATCGTAATTAAATAATGGAATATCTCCAGGAACACATGCCGCACATATTTGCCGAAGTGTTGAAGAGATGCCTAAATTTTTATTTCCCAATAAAAGGAGCAACGGAACGGTAAGACCTATGACTGGTCCAGCGATGTACCACGGCCATGGTGAAAAAAGAAAATCCATTATGAAAAATTTAAAAAGTCTACAAATTTAATAGACTTAATTTTAATAGACTTAATCATGTCATCAATATTTTAATGTTTTGCCGGGTGACCCTCAAAAGTTACTTTTGCCGCTCATACATGCAGATAATCAACTCCATACTCACCTGGGTGATGAAAAAGCGCATTCACCAGATAGAGCTTTTCATGAAATACCCTCATGATGTACAAGATGAGGCGCTCACACGTCTATTAATGACTGCACGCCCAACTGAATTCGGGAGAAAATATGGATTTGATGAGATGGTCAACTATGACGACTTCACACGGCAGGTCCCAGTGCATTCCTATGAAAGATTATTCCCATATATAGAGCGAATGATGAAAGGCGAACAAAATATTTTGTGGCCTTCGGAGATAAAATGGTTTTCAAAATCATCCGGTACTACCAATGCGCGAAGTAAATTCATTCCTATCTCAACGGAGTCTCTTGAAGAATGTCATTTTAAGGGAGGAAAGGATTTGTATTGTATTTATGTAAACAATAAACCTGATACGAATATTTTTTCAGGAAGAGGTTTGGGTATTGGAGGAAGTCACCAGATAAATGATCTTGATCCGACAGCAACTTCTTATTACGGAGATGTATCGGCAGTGATCATGCAAAATCTTCCGATATGGGCCCAACTCATTCGCACACCAAGTCTTGAAGTGGCCTTGATGAGCAATTGGGAAGAAAAAATTGAGAAGCTTGCACGAGAAACTATTTCAGTGGATGTAACTCATATTGCGGGTGTTCCAACATGGACAGTGTTGTTGTTGCAACGTGTTATGGAAATTGAAAAGAGACCAATTCATGAGATATGGCCTAACCTCGAAGTATTTTTTCACGGAGCGGTTTCATTCGGGCCTTATCGGAATTTATTCAAGTCTCTTATTCCGAAGGAGGACATGAATTACTGGGAAACATATACAGCAAGTGAAGGATTTTTTGGAATCCAGGATCAAAGCAATTCTGATGAAATGTTATTGATGCTTGATTATGGAATTTTTTATGAGTTCATTCCAATAGAGGAGGAAGAAGATGAAAGCCCGAGAGCAATTCCGTTGAGCGATGTAGAACTTGGCAAGAACTACGCGATGATAATTACTACCAATTCCGGATTGTGGCGATATAATATCGGTGATACGGTAAAGTTCACAAGCAAAACTCCGTATCGGATAAAGATCTCAGGCCGCACGAAGCATTTCATAAATGCTTTTGGTGAAGAGGTGATTATTGAAAATGCAGAAGCAGCGATCACGCGGGCATCTGAAATAACAGGGGGTGTAATTAATAACTTCACAGCCGCACCTATCTATCTTGAAAAAAATAAGCGTGGAGGACATGAATGGATCATTGAATTTCATACTCCGCCAGGAAACATGGAAGAGTTTGGAAAGATCCTTGATGAAACACTTCGGAAGGTCAATTCAGATTATGATGCAAAAAGATTTCATGATCTTGCACTGATAGCACCTGTCATTCACAGCGTTCCGGATGGCACCTTTTACAAGTGGATGAAGAAGCGTGGCAAGCTAGGTGCTCAACATAAAGTGCCCCGTCTTAGTAACTCACGTGAGTATGTGGACGATATTCTCGCGTTGCTCGCACAGCAATAATTTTTTGTACTTATTGTTATTGGTTGTAGTTAGTGAAAACGGTACAACAACTGTGGTAGAGGGCTATGAATTCTTCCATTTAATTCCACAACCAATTGCTTTCGTTTTTGTAGTCGATACAGCCTTATTTGCAATTAATGCATCAATAGCTTCTTCAACATACTTTTTGGATACTGCAGAGGCATTGCGTGCGTTATCATCAATGGTGCCGATGTAAGCAACTTTTAGATCGTTACCCGAGCGATTCAATACAAATACATGAGGAGTATTGGTTGCGCCAAATGCCTTTGCAACATTTTGGGTTTCGTCAACGAGGTAAGGAAATGTATAACCTTTTCTCTTGGCAATGCGAACCATCTCTTCAAATGTTTCTCCACTTGAAGCAGTTGCATCACTTGCGTTAATAGCAACAACAGGAAAGCCAAGAGATAAATATTTGTTGTTTAACCCGATGATGCGTTCGTTGTATGCTTTTGAATAAGGGCAAGTGTTACAATCAAATATGACGATGAAGCCCTTTGAATCTTTCCAGTTGGAAAGAGAAACCATCTTTCCGTCAATATTTTTTAGGTTAAAATCGGCTGCAGTATCACCAATTTCATAACCATTTTTAATAGGAGCACTTGCCACAAAAGCAAATACGATTAATATTGAATAGAATAAGTGCTTCATTGAAAGTTATTTATAATGTAAGTTATTGAACTTCTGCGATCAGTTTTTCTAAGTCTCCTTCGTGAAGTTCCCTGTCAACAAATCTACGCTTACCGTTTTTATTATTCAACACAAGAGTGGCAGGTAATGAACCATTCCAGTTTTTATCAATTTTATCAATCCATTGATTGGGATTACTTTCGTTCAGGATCAACACTTCAGAATGAATTTTCTTCCTGATAACGAATTTCCTCACTTTTGTTGTATCGGGATCCAGGTCCATGTCCATGCTCACAAGTCTCACCTTTACATCCTTTCTCTCCATGTCTATTTTTTCAAAGAGTGGAAGTTCCTTCAGGCATGGAGAGCACCACGTTGCCCAGAAGTTTATGATCTGAATACGGTCTTTTTCCGCCTGCATAATCTGCTGAAGCCTGTTTAACTTTATGAGATCACGATCATCCTGAGCGGAGGCACCAAGGCTTGCGACCAATAACAGTATAATTGACGTATTTCGCATTTTTGATTCGCTAAAAGTATATGATCCCAAAGGGGTTAAAATGTGCTTAAAGACTGAAAAGTTTTGTGAAGATCAAGAGTACAAAAGTGCTAAAATTCAGGCACTTACTAAATCAAAGGGACAGACAGAAAAAGAATTCCACAAAACAGGGTTTTTATCCACATTACCAGCGCGTTACCACATATTCAATTGATTATCAGTTTGTTACGGGCATTTTTATGAATCACTTGTTTGTGGATATCTTCTATTCCAATCTTTTACATGAAGACTTAACTCTCTGAATAGGTGCTGATTGGATACGTCAAACTGCAAAAAATGGTCAGAAATCTTTCTATTTTAATGATAGAAGAAAGAATATTCCTGAAATGGTGCCAGGAGGAATCTTGGATTAACCGTTTTTGAGGGCGAGTGCAGAGAAAACACTTTGAATTGGAGAAGTTTCTGAAGTGGTATTGACGCTAGCTGACTGATGAGAATTTTGAACAGAGTTTTCGTGAAGCCATGAAAGATAATCGTTTACAAGGATGCAATCACTGAGAACTGCCTGATCTTTCACGATTTTAATAATCTTATCGTGGCTTAATGATTTCCAAATTTTCTCCTTTTGTTCCTTTGGCAATAGGGAAATACGAACAAATTCGATTCCTTTAAAATTCTCTGTCATGGCCCGCGTATTCAGTAGACGTTTATTTTAATTTTTATTAAGAAGTAACCACTTTCTCCTCTGCGGAAAATTATACAAGAACCCTGCCATGCAAAGCATCATAATGATATGTAAATGAACACATGTAATAGAAATGGAATTTTTGATTAATTAATGTAAACAACAACCGTGTGCGCCAACAAATTCGCTTAGGATTAAAATTAAAATGGTTGATATAAAGTGAGCTAAAGGATAATTTATACACATACCTTGTAGAGATAAATACTCATCGTAGCACATGCTGAATCAAAGAGATAAATTTTCAATTCCAAAAGGCACCACTTACTTGAATTGCGCTTACATGTCGCCATTGCTTAAGTCTGTTGAAAAAGCAGGAAAGATTGGTATTGAAAAGAAACGTGATCCATTTTCACTGACACCACATGATTTTTTCTCCGGATCTGAACCATTGAGGGAAGAGTTTGCAAAGCTAGTCAATGTTAAAAATCCCAGAAGGATAGTAATCATACCTTCCGTATCGTATGGCATGGCAACTGTTGCCCGAAATATTCGCTTGAACTCAGGACACAAAATAATTGTAGCAACCGAACAATTTCCAAGTAATTATTATTGCTGGCAGCGAACAACAATGGAAACAGGTTCAAAACTTGTTGCTATTGCTCCTCCTGATGAACTTGAGAATAGAGGTAAGAATTGGAACATGCGTATACTTGAAGCAATTGATTCATCAACAAAAGTTGTTGCATTGGGTAACGTGCATTGGGCTGATGGAACTCGCTTCGATCTTGAGGCAATTAGAAAAAGAACTCGTGACGTTGGGGCTTTATTAATTATCGATGGAACGCAATCGGTAGGTGCGCTACCATTTGATGTTCAAAAGATCCAGCCGGATGCGCTGGTTTGTGGAGGTTATAAATGGCTGATGGGTCCTTATTCAATGGGCATGGCTTATTATAGTGAATATTTTAATGATGGTCAGCCGATAGAAGAAAACTGGCTCAATAGAAAAAACAGCGAGGATTTTACAGCGCTCGTTAATTATCAGATCGATTATCAGCCGGATGCCTTACGTTATGAAGTAGGAGAGCATAGTAATTTTATTTTAGTCCCGATGATGGTGAATGCGTTGAAGCAGATAAATAAATGGAAGCCAGAAAATATTCAACGCTATTGTCAGAAGATTTCTAAATCTGCTATTAGGGAATTGAGGTCATTGGGTTATTGGATTGAAAGCGAGGAATATCGTGGTCACCATTTATTTGGAGTTCGCTTTCCAAAAAACATGTCAATGGATTCTCTAAAAGAGAAAATAAAACGAAAGAATATATCTGTTTCTTTTCGTGGCAACTCCATGCGTGTAGCGCCGAATGTTTATAATGATGAAAGGGATTTTGAGAAGTTATTGGGTGTGCTGAGATAATACAAAAGTATGTTCCATTCAGAGAGCTTAAGCCATCACCGTTATCATCTTCACTGCCGGCATTGCAAGATTCTGATCTCCTTCAATAGAGATTGCGTCTTTTACGGTTTCGTATTTAACTGCCTTTGTAAATAATCTCCATGAAAGATCAATAGGTATGGAGATGCGAACATGTGGCTCAAGATTTTTCTTATTGCAGAGAATCCAATGATCGTTCTTTCTTTCGAGCCACCACTTTCCGCCAGCTTCTGACTCGATTGATAGTTCAATGCAGGCACCTGAAGAAGTCTTTATGTCTTTGTATTTGAAGGGCAATGCTCTCATGAACGTATCAAGAACAGGTTTGTATAATTCTTTGGTTAATATCCCCTGCTGTCCAACGGCATCACGTATCTGCTGTTGATGATGCCATTTTTCAGTGTACTCACGAGCAACATGAAACCAGTTTGCTGAAACTTCTTCTCCTGCCCACGCAACACTAAACAATGATTGTGCATTAGGATTGAGTTTTTCAAGACAAATCAAATAATCCTGATGTGTTTCGCTAAGTAAGTCGGTAATGAAGTCAGTACTGACCCTCTTCATGGCATTCACCCATTCTTCGTTTAAGTGATTGAGAAAAGTAACAAGATCATCATATCCATTCATTTTAATATCTGGTTTTAGTGTCAAGCCATCACGATAAACTGAAATTGTGCGGATATTACCATCCAGCAGATGGGCGGCAACATCTTTTATAGTCCAGTTCCGTGCAACGGTTTTCTTGTTCCAATCTTCTTTTGAAAGGATATTCAAGAGCGAAAGCAGTTTTTGATTCAGAGGACGAAATAAAGAAAGTGTTTCTATCATGCCGGGCCAGGTTATTCAAAGAAAAATATAGACGCAAATTGCATCGAAGAAGTTAATTCAACAATTCGGCAATAATATGAAAAAGAGAATATTGATTCTTTTGTTTGTATTCAGTGGAGCAGGTGCATACCGTTTGATATGGACTTAAATAAAGTGATTTGCAATCTGTGAATGAGCATGAATAGTAAACAGCTAGTCTCAACAGGTGATGCAATTGCAGAAGCTTCACCGGAGGATGATGAAGGAAATTTTATTTATTACAAAGGATCGTTTTATAGTAATAGATCATTCACCAACAACAACTGCTAATTTTTTTCCATCAGCGCTTACAGCAAGGCGTGTAACATCTTTGAGAACTTCTGACCCTACGGGAATCTGCACTTCAGTCCAGATTCTATCTTTGCCTGGTTGATTGAAGAAAATTTTCTTTCCATCACTCATGATAATCTTTCCGTCGGGAAGCCAGGCCATGTCCTCGCGTTGAGGTAATGTTTCTGTTAACGTAACGATTTTCAATGTTTGATTGTTAAGTTTTCTGATCACCCAATCACCAGTAGTAGCTTTTTGTATGAAGCTTATTGCTGCTTCGCCTGGAACGCGTTGAAGTGATCTTCCGATGTTCTCAGCAATAATGGTATCTCTTTTGATTGGAAGTAAAAGGTAATGCAATGTGTTAGGAGTTCCTAAAATAAAAAGTCCAAGATGACTATTGTCAGCCCATACATGATAACCAACAGAGAGGTTGTCAATGATAACGGTTGGCTCTCCTCCTTCGATTGGATATTTTCCAAGATTTTGAGTACCATCATCACGCTGAATAATACATGATAACGATTGTTGATCAAGTGTAACAGTAGGAGAATATTCCTTCTCGGTCGTTTCAGTAATAGGTTTTGTTACACCTGTTTTATAATTAAAACTCATTATGTCGGCACGGTTATCTTTTGTAAAAGAAGAATAAAAGATAACCGGCTCAGCCGGATGAAACGATGGTTGATTATCGTAACCTTTATGTTTTGTGATGTTGACCGGTTTTGATGCTATTACCTTATCTTTTTTAATAGAGAGATCAAACAGAAAAATTTCACTGTCGGTCTGTGCTATTGATAACTCAACCGCGAATAACAAACTCAAAAAGAGATAGATTTTTTTCATAGCCAATTAAATATTTCTCAAAGGAAAATTCAAGTTAACGATTTCTTTTAACGCACCTTTTCTAAACATTACGTTGGGCATTTTATCCTATTAATTGAGACCCCAGCAACAGATTGAGACATTTATTGTCCCACCATAAATACTGCATTCGAGAAAATCATCTTACCATTTTCCCAGAAGCAGCGGAACAGCGGATTATCAACAATATATATTATTGCGCCTTCACCTTTGTCCTCTACACCTAGAACAAGACTATTGCTGAGTTTTCTATTAATATTTTGACCGGCGAATCCCTGTATTGGTTTGGCATTTCCTTTAATTACTCCAACATTCCAACCACCTTCAAGAAACGCATAGCGAAGTTCATTTGTCTTTAAGGTGTAGTAAAAATCTGTTAAACCAAACGCCAGTGGATGTGATTTATCAAGTGTTACCTTGTAAATGGCTCCTGAGATTGCTTCCGATAATTGTTTGCGTTCAGCATCTTCATAATGAATGAGTGCGTTCTTGAGCTTCAGGTCTTTTTCATTTTTCTCATCTGCTTTTTTTTCGTCATCTGTCGCAAATGATTTTAGTCCGAAGCCTTTTTTTTCTGAAAAATTTGGAAGTGCATTCGCAAGAAGAATCAATCTCCCACCGTCAGATACCCATGTGTTCAATTGCTCAAGCATTCCATCATCAAACATGCGATAGCGGCCTTCAGGAATTATTAACACATCAAACTTTTTGAGGTCTACATTTCTGATGTAGTCGGTGCCAATCTGAGTTAATGGATAATGAATTTGTTGCTCAAAAAAATGCCAGATCTCACCACTGTTAAGTGAAGATGTCTGATCACCTATTAAAGCAGCAACCTTTGGAGCTTTTATGTAATTGACATATCCCGAACCAAAATCTTTTCCACTTTCTACAAATCCTGTTGAGGTTGTATAAATTTTTCGTCCTGAATTCATGGCCAGTGTTTTAACAGTAGTGTCAAAGTCGGTAATGCTTTCATTATTTCTTCTAGTGACTATCAGTGAACCTGGTTCAAAGCGCTGGCCACTACTAGTAAACATTTTTGTGGCGGCCCTTACTTTAATATTTTTCTGAAGCAATGCCCCGAGAAATTCCACATCACGGACACTTTCATATTTGAAGACATATGCGTAAGGCGTTTCTGCAACGAAAGAATTGTCAGGAACTTTTGGAGAAAATGCTTTCGCTACGTTGATCCTTTCATTAAGGGCATAACCCTTGAGATCATAATTATACATGAGGTTCCACGCAGTAATATCATATGTTGCTGAATCAGATAATCTCGATTGCGGTTCAAACAATGTTGTAATGAATCTTGATTTAGGCTGATAGATGTTCAACACAATATCATCGCTTGTAAGATTAAAGGCAGATGAAGTTTGATTCTGATAATCAAAGCCACGTGACGATTTGCCAGCAGCAGGATGTCCGTATTTAATTAAATGTGTGTCCATCCATTTTGTGATCTGATTTAACTTGTCTGGATTGTTATCACTTTTAATTACATACGTTTTATATGGCGAAGCAGGACCGTTTATATTTTCCTTATTGAACTTTTCAAACTCATCTACAACACGGGATGCATTGAGCGATGTCATTTCGATTGTGGAAATTCCTGTTGTGTAATGATGAGTAAGGCGGTCTTTTAATGTTAAAGGATCTCCTTCTTTTGTTGTTACCGTTAAACCACCATAACCACCGCCACCTTGTTCGTACGTCATTCCAATTGCGCCGCTGTATGTGGGATAGGTATCTCCATAACTTGGATAATACAGATCAAAAACTTCTTTTGTAAAGTATAACCAACCTTGTTCATCAAAGTATTTTGCATTATTCTTTCCAATCATTGTTTGAAACTCACGTTGCCAGTTGCTGATCACTTCATGAAAAGGCTCTGCAGCCGGGGCGAAGTAGTAGGGATTATTGTGACCTTGTTCATGAAAATCAACATGAACGTGCGGCAACCATTGGTTATATACTGCAATACGTCCTTTTGATTCTGTTTGTGTTTCCCATGCCCAGTCGCGATTCAAATCAAACATGTAATGATTTGCTCTTCCGCCTGGCCACGGTTCATGATGTTCTTTTGCGTCTCCATTCGGATTGGGCGGGATGTTTCCATACTGATTGTAAAAGTTAGCATAGCGATCACGACCATCAGGATTGATGCACGGATCTATGATCACAACAGTGTTCTTTAAATACTCCTTTGTCTTTACATTGGATGGATTGATTAACTCATAAATTGTTTTCATGGAAGCTTCCATTGAGTTTGCCTCATTGCCGTGAACGTTATAACTAAGCCACACAATAGCAATTTTATTGGATGAAGGAATTCCATCCATAGCACCCGCGCGCTTCAAATTGTCCTGGCGGATTTGCTCAAGGTTTGCAACGTTTTCTGATGAAGTTATAATTGCGTAGATCAACGGACGATGCTCGTACGTTTCACCGTATGCAGCAACACTCACATTGGCAGAAGCTTCATCGACATGTTTAAAATAACTTACCACCTTTTCATGACGGGTAAATCGATCCCCCAATTCATATCCAAGAAATTCAGCAGGTGATTGAAGTTTTGGTTGACCAAATACATTGGTGCAGATCATCAATAGGATGAAAATTAGTTTATTCATGCAGAGAGGGAATTTACTGGTTGAGGCTATTTGTTCTGTTATTCAAAGTAATAATAAAAATCTGACAAGGCTTGAATATTTTATTAAATACTAATTTCTGTTACGCACATTTTTCCAGATCGTTCCAATCTGAAGTTGAAGTCCAAGACGGTAATAATAGCTTTCGAACTGACTTTCGAAATTGGTGAAGTCATTTTGAGTCTCAAATGTTTGATCCAGAGTTTTTCTGTAACCAATCGCGCTTAATACATGGATCCACTGATGGACTTTAATGATGCTCATAAATCCAACCTGACCGGGCACGAAGGTTCCCTTTGTAGCCGTTGGGGCTTTTGGTAGTTTATCGAAATCGTTACCGGAAGGATCGCTTAATTTTTCAGTGAAAGTTCCATATCCAACCTCCAGAGGAATATAGAGATCGATAATGCGGCTGGTGAAAAATCTGTATGTAAAGTTTATACAGGCATAATTCACCGATAAGCTTTGTGAAGCAGCAAAGTAAGGTTGCCTGGCTGTGAGTTTTGTAATGGGAATAGGCACTCCGTTCTTGTCTGTGTAAGGCAATCCTGTTGTTGTCCGAAGCCCTAATAATTGGTTGGAAAAACGATGGCTAAAGAAATAATAGCCGCCGCCTATTCGGTAGCGATCATGAAAAATGAGCCCAATATTCCCTCCATAGATGTCAATTGGGAAATCGCGAACAAAAGAATTTCGGAAGTCCAATTGAAAATCGATTCTTGCCCTTACGCTATTAGAAGTATCTTTTGAGAGAAGGTATCTCAGATTTTTCTTTTCAATAGGCTGCCTGAGAGAATCTGCATCTTGTGCATGAAGTGATAATAAGGCAAGAAGAAAACCAATCACCAGAAATATTTTCACAAAAGTTTTTTTATTTGTGGCATGTGATGAATGATATGCTCCTCAAAAAATTGTAGTGCATGTTTCATGTTCAGATAACCAGCCCTGACATGTTTATAGATCATCCTGTTACGATATTCAGATGGGATTGTATCAAGAAGCAATCGCAAATCATTTCGAATAATATCCCACTCATTTTTCAAAGATGCAAAGTTATTGAAATTTGCTGTGTGTTCGTCAAGTCCTTGCGGTGCTTTGAATTTAAGACCGGGAAGTCGTTGCGACATTCTTAATAATAGCATCTTGATCTCCTCAATGAGACCCGTGTCTTTTACATCCTTAATGCCTTGAATTTTTTTTCGCACATAGAGTATAGAGAGCTTTTCACTTGCAACGAGGTGACTTAGAATCTGAGCAATGGACCATTTTTTGTTCACTGATTTATTGAAATTCTCTTCAGTAAGATCTTTGACGCAATCGAGTGTCTTCTGTCGTTGCAATTCAATTTTTGTATATAAATTTTGAAAGGAAGGATGCATTTGAATAGGTTTATCAAAAATAAACAATGTTTTGTAAGGTTGGCTCACTCATAATCTTTGTTAACTTTCAACATAAACCCAAACAAAGGACTATGGAAAATCTTAACACAGGACAAAAGCCGCCTAAATCCTGGCTGGTAGAATCTATTCTGGCATCTATTTTTTGTTGTACACCTTTTGGGATTGTAGGTATCTTTAATGCAACAAAAGTTGAGTCACGATTTTATGCCGGAGATATAGCCGGTGCCAATCACGCGTCAGCGGAAGCAGCGAAATGGACCAAAGTTGCCATGTTTGTGCAATTGGGAATATTGATTTGTTACATAATATTCTTTTTCTTCTTAGGTGGTGCAGCGATTTGGGCAAGTATGCAACAGCCTGAAGCTTAAATATATTTTGTTATTTCTATTGGTGGTGGGATTGGGGTTTGTTTATAAAACCTTTGATCCCTCCACTTATTCCACTTTTCCAAAATGTCCCTTCCGATTACTTACTGGTTATCAATGCCCGGGATGTGGTTCTCAACGAGCGACTCATGCGCTTCTCAATCGTGATATTGAAAAAGCATTCTTTTTAAATCCACTTTTTATAATTGCAATTCCTTATCTGTTGATTGGATTTTTTTTCGAAAGAATAACGCTGTCTGAAAGATCATTGCGCATACGCAAGTTTCTGTTTGGACCAACAGCAACAAAGGTAGTATTTGTAATTATTGTGTTATTCTGGATTGGGAGGAATTTAAGTTTCTGACGCCTCGAAGGTGTTTGACATTTCTACTTGCAACTCTTTTTAATCGCAGCCTTCGCTTCCGTTGCACCTAATTCATCGGCACGTTTCAAATCGAGACAACCATCATAGTTGTTGTTCATCAATAATTTTATAAGTCCACGCTGAAGATATGTTTCAGGATCGTTAGGATAAAGTGTCATAGATGATGAATAATCCTCTACAGCGCCGGCGTAATCTTCTTTTTCTGTTTTAGTCAATGCGCGATTATCAAAATAGGTTGGATTTTTATTATCAAGTTCTACTGCCTTATTGAAATCCTTAATCGCAAGATCATACTCTTGCAATGTGTGATGAAGTACGCCGCGAAGATTATATGTTTCCGGATCGTCGGTATTTAGCTCGATTGATCTAGTATAATCTTCCAATGCACCTTTAGTATCTCCCTTGGCACTTTTTGCCAATGCACGGTTTTCAAATTTTAATGGATCTTTAGGGTCAAGCCTGATTGCCTGATCATAATCAGCAACCGCTTTATCAAAATTGGTAGTTTGATAGTAAGCAACGCCACGACTATTATACAAACCGGCATCATTCTTATCCAATTCAATAGCTTTTGAATAATCATCAACGGCGCTTACAAATTCACCAAGCTCTGACTTTATTACAGCACGATTGAAATATTTATCTGAATCAACAGGACCGAGCTCTAGGGCTTTTGAAAAATCGAAATACGCTTCCTGAAAATCCTCGAGATTATACTTTGCAAAACCACGATTGGTATATGCATCCGTATAGGTCGGATTGAAACGAATGGCTTTATCAAGATCAAGAATGGCACTCTCATCGTCACCAAGATTTGTTTTTGCTTCTCCACGATGATTCAATGCTTCGGCATACGTTGAATCTATCTCAAGGGCAACGGTATAGTCACTCACTGCGCCGTAAAAATCTTCCAGTGCTGCACGGGATTGCCCGCGGAGATCAAGAGCAAATTTATTTTTAGGATTGGTCTGGAGGGATTTCGTTAAATCAGTTTTCGCACCTCCAAAATCTTTTCCTGTAAATTTTTTCTTAGCGCCTTCTATTAATGGATCGGAAATCTGTGAAAAAGATTCTGTTAATGTGAAAAACAGAATAAAAAGTATTGGAATTCTTTTCATGATGGATGAATGAAGGAGCAATTTATGAAGAAATCCATTCACCTCATTTTAAACTACCAGCGTATTCTATATCTACCGTATGGACGCGCATGCCAACGATATCCGTAGATACCACGCGAACGATAATTTCTTCTCATAGCCCAACCATTATTTACCCAGACATAACCTGGTCCGGGGCATACAGGCTTTACTACTAGTGGTGCGGCGATAACTGCCCTTTTTCTTGTGATGAACTGTGCTTCAACATTTTCTGCAGCTAGTGACAGAACCACAACAACCAAAGCAAAAACAGAAAATGAAATGAACTTTCTCATAACGGGATTCTTAAATGCGAATCTGTGGATTAGATCCAGGAAAAGCTGTAAGGTTTAAATGTTTGTAGCCAGATTAAAATTTAAAGTAAAAATTCTTCGAGACTTTGCGTTAAAATGTGCCGGAATGAGGATAACCGCCTGAATAAAATCCCTAATGATGATTCGTGATAATTATGTTTCTTTAGAGGGATAATTACATTTTATGAGAAAATCACTCACCATACTTTTTCTTCTTTACTCAATTTTTGTAATAGCACAGGAGAAGCCGTTGGAAATGAAAATGGATTTTGAAGATTACGATCCCCCGTCCACACTGGTTGTTGAAGAGCATCATCTCACACGTTCCAAATTCCCTTTTATAGATATTCATAATCACCAGGGCAATATGAACAGTTCCGATTTCAAGGAATTGATTTCTAAAATGGATGCTTTGAATATGGCGGTCATGATCAATCTCAGCGGACGTGGATTTGGTGGAAGCGGCGACCATCTTGAAAAATCAATTGATAATATAAATGCACGCTATCCGAATCGGTTTATTTTGTTTACCAACATCGATTTCACGGATATCGATAATCCTGAGTGGAGTGCGCGTGTTTCAAAGCAAATTGAGAATGATGTGAAACGTGGTGCAAAAGGATTGAAGATTTATAAGAGTCTTGGAATGTTTAGCAAAGACAAAAGCGGGAAAAGAATTCACCTCGATGACAAACGTATTGATCCAATCTGGTCAAAGTGTGGTGAACTCGGAATTCCTGTTCTAATTCATGCAGCAGATGTTCCGCAATTCTGGCAACCAATCGATAATAAGAACGAGCGTTGGCTTGAGTTAAAAACCCATCCGGGAAGAAGACATGATACTGATTCTATTAAGTTTGAAACTATTATAGCGGAGCAACATACTATTTTTCGTAAACATCCAAAAACAAAGTTTATCAATGCACATCTTGGATGGTATGGCAATGATCTGAAGAAGCTTGGCGGATTGCTGGATCAGTTCCCAAACATGTATACAGAGATCGGAGCAGTCATTGCAGAACTTGGCCGTCAGCCGAGAGCGGCGAAAGTGTTCTTAACAAAATATCAGGATCGTGTTTTATTTGGGAAGGATAGTTGGGTTCCGGAAGAATATGAAACGTACTTCCGTGTTCTTGAAACAGAAGATGAATATTTTCCATATCACAAAAGATATCACGCGTTTTGGAGAATGTATGGAATCGGTTTACCGGATGAGGTGTTAAAAAAAATCTATTATAAGAATGCGATGAAGTTGATTCCGGGATTGGATCCGAAGCTTTTCGTACGATAAAAAAATTAAAATTAGGCATCATTCATTGAGAACAATCTAATTTTTAATTCCTTCATTTTTCACGCTTAATTACAAGACACGGTCAACCAACCACCCCGTCACGCTAAGCCGCTCCCTCGTTGCAGGCATTACCTCATGTTCTATCAGATCGCTTCTAAAACAAACTATTTTTCCTGCACTTGGTAGGATCTCTTTTTTTTCTTCCGGCAAATGAAGAACTAATTGTCCGCCTTCTTCCTGCATCCAATCTTTATTGAGATAACAGATAATGGATATTTTTCGATGATCATCCGACTTAAACTGGTCAAGATGACGTTTGTAAAAAGTGCCGATAGGATACAGTGTCATGTGTATTTCGGAATCTTTTAAGCTAAGGAATAGACTTCTGTTTAAATACCGGGCCAGTTCTTGTAAACGGTTAAGGTATAATGCGATGGGTGCCGTGGCTGACTGCGGTTCGATCCATTGAATATAATCACCGCGTATTCCTTCGTTTATTTGTTTGTCTTTTTGTTTGCCAATTCCTGCTTTTTTAAACTGTAACTTTGCATTTTTAAAAGCGTCTGTGTTTAATATATCGTCAACTTCAGAGACGCTTAGAAAATGATCAACGATAGCATAGCTGTTTTCAGCGATTCCATCAGCGATTTTTTCTATTTGGAATTGAAGTTGAGTAATCATTTTATAAAAGTAAGGTAATTGAATATGAAGTGGATTAAGATATTCGTGTTTTTCACATTGATTGCAGGAGCGTGTGCGCCGAAAGAAGAAGTGCAGCTACGGTCCATTAACATTAAAGAAGTTAAACCTGGCCTTGATGGAAATCCTGTTCTTTTCGCAGATGTAGTTTTTTTTAATCCCAATCCAACACGTATGCGATTAAAGAGGATTGATCTTGATGTTTTTGTTGATGGAAAGAAAACTGCCCGCGTTGATCAGCAGCTAAGCCAGCTAATAAAAGGTAATTCTGAATTTACAATTCCTCTTGAGGTACAACTCAATTTCAAAGAGGTTGGATTACTGGATACAATCCTTAGCTTGTTCGGAGGAAAAGAACATGAGATGCGTTTCGAAGGGAAGATGAAAGTTCTTGTACGGGTCTTTCCAGTGACAGTACCGGTGAGTTATAAAGAGATGATGAAATTTTAAAAATGTGTTCACGTGCGGACGTATTGATGTGTTCAAGTTGAAGTCTTAAAATTTAGTGAATGTCGGTTCGCTCAATTGGGATATCAATAATAGCTTCGCGCAGCACTTTTCGTTTCAATTGAAAATTTTGTCCAAGATAAAGCTTGCGCACCATTGGATCATTAGCCAACTCTTCCGCGGAACCTGACTTAAATAATTTTCCTTCAATCATTAAGTATGCACGATCTGTGATAGACAGCGTTTCATCCACATTGTGATCCGTAATCAGTATTCCGATATTTTTCTTTTTCAACCTTGAAACAATAGATTGAATTTCCTCAACGGCAATCGGATCAACACCAGCAAACGGTTCATCCAACAAAACAAAGTGTGGGTCTACCGCTAAAGCCCGCGCAATTTCAGTTCTTCTTCTTTCTCCACCCGACAACACCATTCCCTGGCTTTTACGCACATGTGTTAAACTGAATTCTTCAAGTAAGCTTTCAACTTTTTCTCTTCGTGATTGCTTGGTGCTGTCACGCATTTCAAGCGGAGCCATGATATTTTCTTCAACGGTAAGTGTACGAAAGACAGAAGCTTCTTGTGCAAGATAACCGAGACCAAGTTTTGCACGCTTGTACATTGGCAGATTTGTTATATTCTTGTCATCAAGAAAAATATTTCCACCGTTAGGCTTGATCAACCCAACCATCATGTAGAAGCTTGTTGTCTTACCGGCACCATTTGGTCCAAGTAAACCTACGATCTCCCCTTGTCCAACCTGTACTGACACGTTATTTACGACTGTGCGTTTTTTATATTTCTTTAAAAGATTCTCAGCTCGTAGTATCATAACCTCAGTTGAATTTAATGTCTTTAATTCTCAGTTGCACACTTGTATTGCCATTGAACGTATTTTCTTCAATCGAGAATGCCATATTGAACGAATCACCATGTTGCAGTTGGTCATAATGTTCGATCTGATCAAAACCCACAGCATTGAAAAAGAATTCATTGCTACGTTGACCAGCCTGAAAGCGCAAATGTTTATCCTTGAAGGTAGCCAACGAATTTAATACAAAAACATTTTTTGCTTCGAATACTGGTCGTTGATTACCTGGTCCAAAAGGTGCTATTTGTTTCAGCACGGCAAGAAACTTTGTTGTGATCGAATCAAAAATAATTGGCAGATCGATCTCAATGAACGGTGTGAGCATTTCCGTTGTGATCGAAGCAGCTACAACTTCTTCAAAGCGCTGTTGAAATGCGGAAAGATTCATCTTATTCATTGTAAGACCCGCAGCGTATTTATGTCCACCGAATTTCTCCAGGAGATCGCCACATTGCTCAATCGCCTGGTACAGGTCAAAGCCATTTACACTTCGCGCGGAGCCGGTTATTTTTTCATTACTTTCTGTCAGAATCACTGTTGGTCGGTAGTATTTTTCAATACACCGTGCAGCAACTATGCCAATAACTCCTTTATGCCACGAATCTTTAAATAAAACCGTGCTTTTGGCATTTTTAAGTATTTCGTCTGATCCGATCATGGCCAAAGCCTCTTCAGTGATCGACAAATCAAACTCGCGGCGAAGATCGTTTTTGATATTTAGTTTTTCCGCGAAAGCGTTTGCTTCTTCCTCTGTTTTGGAATTCAAGAGATCAACTGCACCGTGCGCATGTGCCACACGGCCAGCAGCATTGATGCGTGGCCCAAGTGTAAATACAACCCCAGAAATATCAAGATCGTTTTTTATGCCAGCAATTTCTTTTAATGCCTTCAATCCGGGTCGAGGATTCTCATTCAGTTTCTTTAAACCAAAATGAGATAGAATTCTATTCTCACCAGTGATCGGAACAATATCCGACGCAATGCTTACAACAACCAGGTCGAGATAATCGAAAACTTCTTTTTCATCCCGATACGTTTGTGCGTATGCTTGCAGTAATTTGAATCCAATTCCACAACCGCTAAGTTCTGTAAATGGATAATTACAATCTTCCTGCTTTGGATCAAGCACTGCAACTGCTTGAGGAATTTTTTTACCAGGTAAATGGTGATCACAAATTATAAAATCAATGCCTTTATGATTTGCCAGCATTACCATGTCATCTGCTTTGATGCCAAGATCGAGTGCTATAATCAATGTAAAATTATTTTCTTCCGCAAAGATCACTCCTGCTCTTGAAACACCATAACCTTCTGCATAACGATCAGGAATGTAGAAAGTGCAGTTAGAATAAAAGCTTCGGAGATAACTATACACCAGTGAAACAGACGTTGTTCCATCTACGTCATAGTCACCATATACAAGAATTTTTTCCTGACGATCAATCGCCTGCTTCATTCTTTTAACAGCACGATCCATGTCCTTCATTAAGAATGGATCATGAAGGTCATCCAATGACGGGCGAAAGAATTTTTTTGCGGTATCAAATGTGTCAACCTCACGCTGTAATAAAATAGCAGTGAGATGCGAATTGATGTTAAGGCTTTTGCCAAGCGCATCAATCTTTTCCTGATCGGGAATAGGTTTATAAATCCAACGCTTGCTCATCTATTTATCCGGGAATAAAATTGCAGCAGGATTTCCTTTCGCACCATCTTTTCCTCTAACTCCTTTTTTACCAGCCCTACCATCAAACTTCGAATTGCCTACCGGACTCAATCCTGGCATGCCTCGTGCACCCGGTTCGCCACCAATTCCGCCATTACCACCATATGTATTCACTGAAATTTTATCGCCAACCATATTTCTCAACTCGGGAATTGCCGGAGCTATAAAAGAAACAGTTCCGGAGTTACCACCATTACCACCCGCTGATCCATCACCGCTGATCCCACCGTCACCGCCTTTACAAATTCTCGTTCCAGGTCCACCACCACCACCATTGCCGCCAATTCCACCGTCGCCACCATCGCCACCGGATACATCTATATTGAGAGATCCTTTCATTTTTATGTCCGACAGATAAATGAAAACATTTGTTCCTTTTCCACCATATGTTCCATCAGTACCTGGCATGCCAGCGCCACCATCCGTACACGGGTTCAAAGGTGAAGCACCATCACGACCTTTGCGACCTTTCAATCCAGTTACACCCCGGCCATCAATTTTGCAGGCTTTATTAAATGTGACTGATCTGAAATGCAAATAATTTTCGGGCCTGGAACTATTGAGGATAAGCGTTGATGAATCTTCCATGATCAATTCATCAACAAGAATAATGTCTGACTCTTTAATGGTGTACATCTGACCTTGCCGGATAATCAATTGTTTTAAATTGATTTGTCCCATTGCAACAGTTGAAAAGAATAATCCCAGGACCACTGCACTTATCTGCTTCATAAACACAAAGGTATAAAAACAAAAAAGCAGTGTCGTATGACACTGCTTTCGGAAAACCTTACTAGAAGTTATTTCTTTAGCGCTTTTTCAGCCTTTTCGGCCTCTATTGCATCCATCACATCTTTCAGCTCAACGCGAGCACCATCTTTATATGGGACAATCCATGCTTCTTTCACGCCCATGTCGCGCATATATTTCTTAAATGTATCCGCTTCCCAATAGTCGCGGAAGATTCCGATGGTAATTCGTTGGGGCACATCTGCAGTTTTATCTGCTGCTTCACCACCGAAGTTAGGATTATTATCAAAATATTTTGAAAGGTCCTTGTTCTTGAAAGCCCCAAGTTGAACTTTGAATACGACTCCTTTAGAGAAATCCATTGGGTTTATCGGAGGCGCAGCTTTTAATGCAGCAAGCTCAGCCTTACATGAAGTAAGATCACCGCGCATTTTTGAAATCTGATCCTCGAGTTCTGCAATACG